>JADMIO010001064.1_pt1 | contig 96369 bp, 77 predicted proteins | sample 8958161 | NCBI WGS metagenome assembly JADMIO01 (sample SAMN16585339, study PRJNA669376) | soil metagenome | isolation source: Crop rotation soil | place: USA: Cullars Rotation, Alabama | collected 2011
AGGTGAGCCAGTGTGATTACATTTGCGGCCTAACTGTGGCCAGTCCAGTTACGCTGGAGTCACTAGTATTTAGGTGACACTATAGAAGCGGCCGCGACAACTTGTCCACGTGGAATTCTAAGCTTAGGATCCCAATGTGCTGGAAAGATTATGCAAAATGGCACAGGGCTGAAAGGATCATTTTCATCCACGCAATCCTGTATCATATTTGCTGCACCGGGGAGCAGCACGCTTTACTATTTATTTACAGCACCTGAAACACTGCAACCCGATTCGCTCACTTATAACATTATTGACATGACGCTGAATGGTGGAGCAGGTGCAGTGACCGTTAAGAATGTTGGCCTGCTTAAGCCCGCTACTGAAAAGCTTGCTGCTGTGCATCACTATAATGGAATTGACAAGTGGGTAATTGGTCATCAGTCAGGCACTGCTGACTATTATGCATGGCTGGTGACTGCAGCAGGTATTAATCCTGTACCGGTTATATCAACAGCAGGAATTGTTTATACAGGTAATTATGCAGATGCATTAGGTTATTTAAAAGTATCCCCCTGCGGAACAATGCTTGCTGCCGGTGTAATATCTGCAACCACGCTTGAGCTTTTCGATTTTGATAATAATACAGGCATCATCTCTCATCCGCAATTGTTAGGCAGTTGGCCCGGCCAGGTTAACTATGGGCCTTATGGTGTAGAGTTTTCGCAGGATAATTCAAAGCTTTACGCATTTCTTTACAAACCACCTGTTATCGTTCAGTATGATTTGCTTGCAGGCAGCGATTCGTTAATTATCGCATCACTTGATACTGTTTCTACTCCTGTTGGAGTTTATGGAGGCGCTTTACAATTAGCTCCTGATGGTAAAATTTATTTTGCCCAGCAAACAACCCAGTCATTGGGGTGCATCAATGAACCTAATCTCCCGGGCATGTCCTGTAATGTAACGGAGAATGTTATTTCTTTCGCACCATCACCCGGACGGCCAGGATTACCCAATTTTCCCAGTTCTTATTTCTGTGGTATTCATTTAAATACCATGGACTATACGGGAGATCGTTCAATGACTGATGTCTATCCTAACCCTGCTTCAGATGTATTGCACGTGAGTTTTAAAGTAGATGATCATGTTTCCGTTGAGATTGTAAATATGATTGGTGAGCGGGTTTACCAGGCAAAAGCTGCTGCACTAAATTCAAATCAGCAAATCAATATTCCACTTGAAGGTTTAACATCGGGTGTTTATTTATTAAAGTTAATCACGGAAAGAGAAACGAAGACACAGAAGTTTATTGTGAGGAGGGATTAAGCATTAATTAATCATCCGAAAATTCAATCTACTAATTCACAAATACTTTAAAAGATATATCCCAATATAATTTTTGCGGCAAAGGGGGTTCCGGGTGTGTAATGCAATTCATCTACTGGTTCTGTTTCAAAGGGTAAACGGCTTTCGGTGTCGAATTGTGCTTCATTCCATTCTGTGTTTGTTAAGTTTTCTATTACCAATCCAATCTTATAATGTTTTGTTTTATAATTAGCAGTAAGGTCAAGCACATTGTATCCGCGTGTAGTAAAGGTATTAGATTCGTTTGCAGGACGTGATGCAAGGTAACGGTAACGCAGTCCTGTTTCAAAACCGGTTTTAAATCTTGCTGTTATGCCACCTGCTGATGTAAGTGTGGGTGCAAGCGGTAAATAATAATCTGTTTTTAATTCAGTATCGAAGAGCGTATCAATGAAACGGTTTTTTGAAATGTTTACATCTGCATCTGCAAATAACCAGTGAGTGAGTTGTAACCTCGCACTGATGTCAACACCCATTCTGCGGCTTGGACCTTTGTTTTCTGTTGTTCCATCATCACCTACATACACCAATTCGTTTTCTAAATCCATCCACCATACCGCTGCTGATGCAACAAAACTTTTTCCAACATGAAAGAGTGTTCCTACTTCTGCACCTACTGCGCGAGGTAATCTATGTTGGTTTTGCTCCTGAACTACTGAACGCGCATCATTGCTGTGAAACCCACTACCTGCATTGAAGAAGAATTGTAAACGATCCATAGGTGTATAAATTAAATTCAATTTTGGACTGAACAGGCATTGATAATTATATCCTGAGTAGTTGGCATGATTGCTGTCGTTTGGCAAATAATCTTCCACATCAAAAATGTAACAGTCAAAACGTCCGCCTAATTCAGTACGAAAATGGTCGCTGAAACGAAATACTTCATTGGCGTAAACACCTGTTGAACGTTCATGAACCAAGGCATGAGCGCGTGCTTCCAAACGAACTCTTTTGGTTGCATGCCATAACTGGTTTTCAATTTCATCTGCGCGATAAGAGATGCCCAATGTGAAACGATTATTCATGTTGCCCAATTTGTGAGCAATGGTATAGTGGGAATTTAAGCCACGGATGGTTCTGTTATCATCTTGTTCTATTTCATCACCATTAATGGAGTCTTCTAAAAAGAAAGTGAAATTGGAAAATAATTTAAAGCGATAGTTAGATGCGTACACTTGAGTTTCAAATTCATTTGCCTCCAATTGCGTGTGATAAATTAAATTAAAGTTGTTCCGTTGTGTAGTGCCTCCTTCTGAATTGTCAATACTACCAAAGCGTGATATAATTCCTGCTTTCACTGCACGATCGGGCACTTGTCCTGATGCATCCCATGATGAGCCAAATCCTCCAGCTGAAAAATGTATGTGGCTATGGTCGGTTACTGCTATGGTGGTTTTTGAAAATAAACTTACACGCTTAAAATCCTGACTGTCTTCAAAATAGTTACGGTTATTAATTACATCTGCTGCGAAATAAGAAGTCACATTAGAAGCTATCTGGGGCATTTTTAATAAAGCAAGTCCGCGCGTTGCACTGATGTCTTTTATTTCAGGTGCATACGCACTTTCAAATTGAATTAAATTATGGTCTATTGTATCGAGCGTATTAAACTGAACGGCAGCACCGGTTGCGAAGTCACCATATAAAGGTGAATAAGGACCTTTGAAGATGTCCATACCTTCCACCACTTCCGGAATAAGAAAGTGTAAGTCTTCGTACCCTTGTCCATGTCCGTGACTTGGCATGTTAACTGGAATGCCATCCACATATGTTGCAACGTCTGTTCCGTGGTCACAATCAAATCCACGGATGAAAATCTGTTCCGCTTTCCCTCCTCCTGCATGTTGCGCAATAAATAAACCGGGAACCAACCTGAGCATATCCTGTGCTGAGTTTTTAGGACGGTTTTCAAGGTCCACTTTGCTGAGGCATTCTGATGATGCTGCTGACACTGTTTTATCGGAAGATATATTTACAGAGGGAAGGCTTGCCATAAAGTGCATTGCAACTTCCAGTTCTTTGGTTTGATACTCTGCTACGGATACATTCATTTGTTTTTTCTCGTATCCTAATTTGTTAAAATCAACCTGGTAAGTACCGGGAGATAAAGCGATGAAAGAAAATTTTCCCTGCACATCACTGTGCGTATGGTTGTTAGTTTTTTCAATGCTTATTATCACATCCTCTACTCCTAAACCTGCTTCTTTATCCTTTACAATGCCTGATATTGATGCGGTTTGAGCATTTGCATAGTTGGACCATACAATGAATAGCATGGTAGTATATAATTTTATGATTGATGTATAATTTGTTTTCATAATTTTTGGGGAATTAATGATTGCGCAACAGGCGTGTTGCATGGAGTGTTTCAATAAATTATCAGGAAACTAAAGAGAGTTGTCGCAGCTATATCCGGCAAAGGCAATTAGACAAACTTTGGCGGAGGCGTACTGAGGGTAGAAAAATCTAAACCGATTGTTGAAATATAATGGGCAAACTGTATTTCAGGTTTGGTATTAAAAAAAACAACTTGATTAATCTGTGGGATAACACCTGCAAAAACAATCGATACCTGCTTAAAAGAATCCGGTTGCGGAGTGTTATCCGGCTTTGGATTGTTGTGCTTTGCCATGTCAGTAAGCACATCAAGCATATTTACCCTACCTTCCAAATTTTTTACTTTATGTTGGTGTTGTATAACCCACATCTGTTTAGAAACTACATTGCACAATGATGGAATGAAGGGCTTTAAGTAAGAAGCCATGTAAAAGAAAATAAAGGTATAGACCAAATATTTTTTCATTGTAAAGTGATTTACGATTAAACAGATTGTTTGGATTTGGAAAATTATTTTTTCTAAATAAAACTCCTGCTTTCAGAGTGGCTCGTCCTTAGTAACTGCTATGATAATTCGCGATTTGTTGCATCGGTTGAAACAGATAAAAGTTATTTTAGCAGTTTAGAAAACCACATAGTTGCATAGGAGAAATCAAATTGTTTTATGAACCAGTCTGCTTCCCGAGTTCTGCTGTTTATTGCTTTGTTGTTCTCTCATATCATTGTGTTCCACTTTAATTTACACAGTGGTTTTGAGTTTAAGGGTATAAAGCTGGAGGCAATCCCTTTAATACAAATGGCATGGAATAAATCTGATTATACAACACTCACCAGTGCCGTTGTGGGCTATATGTTGTTTGTGATTTTTTTATTGGCAAACTTTAAACGTGTAAAAGAAATTTCGCCATTGTGGTTTTATGTGATTTTGCTGATCTGCACGGGCGCTGTATTATTTGAAGTGCGCAGTTTTGTACTTGATTATAATAATGCTTTTACTGGTCAGCGATTAAGGATAGGTTTGCTTTTATTTTTTATGTGCTATAATATTTTTAATAAAATTTACAGGCCTGCGAGAGCATAAAGCACACGGCTAACTTCTCTTGTCAAAATAATTTCTTCCATTAATAATTATGTGTAGTTATTAAAGTGGTTTTAACTCTTTTATTAAAACTTAAAATTCCTGATACAATCATTAATTCGCCTATCGCAAACAACCACCAGTAAAATTTTGCAGGAACATAATTTGAAATGTCGCTGAACAACAACTCTTTACTTGCAAGTGTCCAGTAACTTTTCTCCAACGTATTTTGTGATATATATTGAAAGTAATCTAAGGTAAATGAAATGATTATTATCAAACTACCCATGCTTAATAATATCCATTCATTCCGTTTAATTTTTGCAGTTACTCCTATCTCTTCATAATGAATAAGGAGAAGTGTAAATAAAATCATCGTGGCTGAAACAATGCATGGCGCAAGCACAGGACCTACCCACGGTACAGGAATTAGAAAAAGAATGTCCCAGGCAAACAGCGATTCAGGCCAGCCAATCAACATCTTTAGAAAAACATAATAAAACAAATCCCAAATCGCAAAGCAATAAATGAAAAAAGCAAATCTTTGAGTGATCGTTTTTCCTGTTAAAATCCCAATGAATAATAACATGATGATCGTGGCTGCTTCACGAAAAACTTCAACTGATGCAATACTTGAATCAATGGGGATTAAAGGGAAATGAAATCCATCCGGATAATAGATCTTTCTGAGATAAACCACTACCGCTGTTTCCATAAAACCCATCGCTATGCTGAAAATAGTAAGTGAAGTAATTTTTTTTACCAGGGGTTTCATATGAATTAAACAGGAAAGTTAAATGATAGTTTCTTAACCAGGATTTGTTGTTTAGAGTATTTCTATTCGTTGTTCGTTAACATAAACGATACTTTATTCATCTTATTTTTTACTATGGAGTTACAAATGGTGCATGCTTTCTTAAAATATTTTATGGAAAATCAGGTTTGAATTAATCATAACAACAAACCAAAAGATATGCAAACTTTCCAAATAATTATTCCAAAGCCCTGTCACGAAGATTGGAATAAAATGTCAACTGAAGAACGTGGAGGATTCTGTTCCAGATGCAATAAAACTGTTTTTGATTTTTCAACAAAGACTTCGAAAGAAGTCCACCAATTAATTAGTGAGCACGGGGAGGAAAAATTATGCGGTCGTTTCAGAAATGATCAGCTATCAGAACCCGTGAAACTGGTTATTCCTGTAGAGACATTTTATAAATGTATTTCTGCCCACCTTTCTTGTTGCCCTGCTGATTTTTTTTGGAACTACTTTATTTTCCTTGCACTACGCCACAAAATCACACGGTTGGGCAAATTGTGATGGGAGAACCAATGTTTATGAATGAAATTGTGCAGATGCCAGATGATTCTACCGCAATAGCTACAATTCCCCCAACCATTATTGATACAAATAGCAAGGAGAAAAATATTTTAAAAGGCGAGGTACAATGTTCTTTAGATTCATCTCAATCATTACCAACTGTTATCATTTCAGAGCCAGCAATTGAAGTTGTAAGTTTTACTGTTGGAGCAATGATTATTGAAATGAAAGAGCCTGAACAACTGCCATTGATACTTCCACTTTAAGTGGTGATAGCATAAATAAAGAAAGTGAAGACTCATACAAGTCAATTGCTGTTTATAAAGATGAAATACATATTTATCCTAACCCTTCTAAAGGAATTTTCAATTTAAGTTTCAATCTTTATGAGGAAAAGACTATTCAGGCTGATTTGTTTGATATTAACGGAAAGTTTATTCATTGTCTTCTACCATTACAACGCATACAAGCTGAAAACTTTACGAGACAAATTAATGTTACTGATCAACCTCCCGGAATTTACCTGGCAAGAATACTTATTGGAGATAAAATAGAAACGCGAAGAATTGTTTTGGAATAATTTCAAAAAAGGAACCAACCTGCTTGATCAGAATAAACCCTTCATGAACGACATGGATGTTTGATCTCGCGCGAGGTAATTTGGGGTAAGTAAATTAACTTTGTATATAAATTAAAATACGATGGGACGCAGAGAATTTATTAAAGGTTCGGCCATTATAGGGGCCAGCGCTGTAGCACCTAACCTACTGAAGGGGGCATCGGGAATGTTTGAAACAGGAACGGCAAGAAGGGTTTATAGTGTTCTTACCGCAAATAAAACCATGGTGGGTACGCTGCCAGTCCTTCGCGCTTTTGCAGGCGATCATAATGATTATGTTTCACCATACGTTTTCTTTGATGAGTTTGGGCCTGTGATGGTAAATGCAAAGGATAAGCCGCTGCGCGTGGATGCGCATCCTCATGCAGGAATAATTCCTACTACTTATTTCTTGGCTGGCAATGGTCATCATCGCGACAGCCTGAATTATGATTTGCAAATAGGGAAAGGAGATTTCATGATGTTTACTTCGGGGCGTGGTGCTATTCACATGGAGGAGACGGGGAAGAAATTATTTGACAATGGAGGGTTGTATCATGGTTTTCAAATATGGCTTAACATGCCATCTAAATATAAATTCGTAAATCCATCCACCGATGTTCACCGCCCGGAGAAGATGGCGGAGATAAATGGAAAAGACTATACAGCAAAAATTGTTCTTGGTGAACTTTTCGGAGCGAAGTCAAAAGTTGAAACAATGTTCCCTGTATTTTATTTTCACCTGCAGATGAAAGCGGGCTGTCGGTTGAATATACCTGTGGATGCCATGCATAATGCTTTTGTATATGTGATAAAAGGAAAAATTGAAACAGAAGGAAGAAAGGAAATTGAGACTAACCAGGTGGCCTTGTTTGAGCGCGGAAAAAGAGAAGTGAATTTATTCACCGCAGAAGATTCAGAAGTGCTGATGCTTGGAGGGAAACCACATAATGAGCCGGTGTATGCGTACGGTCCGTTTGTAATGAATAGCGAGGAAGAGATCAGGAAATGTTACAGTGATTATCAATCAGGCAAGATGGGTAATCCTGATGCGGTGAACCGGTAGTTCCTTCCCTGTTAAATGGTTTTTTTTTGATTTTTCAATGATGAACTAAATGGATTTTTAATGTTTTACATCCATGCGTGTTGTCATTTGGTCTAATTAATTTTTATTGGTACAATTACAAGTGTAGTTTTAATGTATTGATAAAACTTCTACACAGATGAACCGAAAAGAATTTCTACAGGCGTCACTTTATACTTCGACAGGATTGGTATTGCTGCCGGGAATGATAAATGGGCAAACCAAAGCTGAACCGATTCCTCCATTAAGACCTGAAATAGTAAAGGAGTTTGTGGGAGCTGGTCATAATAACTTAACACGGGTGAAAGAGCTATTGAGTGAATACCCCAATCTTATTTATTGCCGCTACGACTGGGGCAACGGAGATTTTGAGGAAGCTATAGAAGGAGCAGGTCATGTGGGAGATAAGGAAATTGCCAATTATTTAATAGAACAAGGTGCACGTGTAAATTTATTTGTGCTTACTATGCTGGGTAAAATGGAATTGGTGAAACCGGTATTGGAAAGTTACCCTAAGCTGCTATTTGCCAAAGGGGCTCACGGGTTTACCTTGTTGCATCATGCAAAAAGAGGCGGAGATGATGCACTTGCAATGGTTGATTACCTGCAACAGAAAGGCCTGAAGGAAACACAGATAAAAATAAAGTGATGAGCTCATTGAAGGTTCGCCTTGTTCTCTAATGATTGGAACAATGGCAAGTTTTTCTGGATATCCCCCAAAAAAAACCGCACTTCACAGTGCGGTTTTTTTATGAGCTTAACTATTTGATTTAATGAGTGCCAATATTACCTTTTGCAATAATATTGGTAGGATTCATCGAGTCGTGAATGGTGATAAAGCCATCATAAACTAACCAATTGGCGTATGTGATAACGGTGTTATCATCTAACTGGCGGATATTAGTGATGCTTTTGCCCGTGTTACCATCAACATTGTTCAACGTTTTTTTAATGGTGGGAATCCCTACTGTAGTTACCGATCCCAGGTTAATATAAGCAGGGAACATTTGCCCCGCAACGAGGCCGGTAACCTGAACAGTAACAAGCGTGTTGCCGTTTTTACGTTTTTCGAATAAGGCAGTTCCTGAAACTCCAGACGCGCTATCGGGATCAAGATTGTATGATTTGGTGTCACCTGTCAATGCATTTCCGCCAATATCGCCCTGCGCAATAATAGTGTTAATGCCAGCTCCTCCATCCAGGTGTACATTTATATAACCATCAACATTTATAAGAGTTCCGTACAATATACTGAGTGTAGTAGTGCTTTTGCCTGTAGCATCCACGTCAGTGAGCGGATATAGAACATTTCCTCCTTCAACCGCAGCATTCATGTGTATGTGAGCGGGATGTGTGCCTGCCGGAGCTCCCGTTAGTGTGATGGTAACTATTGAGTTTGAACTTCCACTGGCCGTTTCAGCAATAGTAACAGTGCCGGATAATCCCACCACATCTTTTGCTTTTAAGGTGTAAGTAGTCTTTAAGGGATCTGGAGTTGGAGTGGGCGGTGTTACTTCTTCGTCATTACTCTTTTTGCAACCAGTTACTGCAATTGTTAAAACCACTGCAAATGCAGCCACCTTTTTTAATAGATTTTTATTGTTTCTCATGTTTTGTTCTTGGATTTAGAACAAATCTATTAAATAATTATGCCAGGGAAAATTACTGAACAATGTTCCTCCAATTGAGGTATACAAAATGAGGTGAATTGAGGCAGTAACGATTACTAATTTTAAGAGATCAGTACCATTATATTTAATGCTTCATCCATCACAAAACCTGGATAATATCTTTGCGTATATTAATTTTTTATCTTTTCTTTGGGGTGCAAACTCTTTCGGTTAAACTTCGTTTAATCATTCAGAATAAACTTTATTAAAATGAAAAATAAGCAGCCTTTATGCTCTCTGGGGATTTTCTTATCATTTGTATGTATGGTAACTGCATTTAACTTTCGAGCAAATGCCCAGGCTGCTAAAAGCAATGACTATAATTTGAACCCTTCATGGGTGCAAATGATGAGTGATAGTAATGTTAATTATTTTGAAGCAGTAAAAGCATATAATGAATACTGGAAAAATAAACCGAAACCAAATGATGAAGCGGAAGAAATGGAAATGATGGCAGCCAAAAATCATTCGGATAAGATGACGGATAAAGAACGTAAGAAATTGGAACGGGAAGAACGGGAGCATGAGCGGGAAATGGAGCGTGAGTCCAAAAAGAAATTAACCGCAGAAGACATCAAGCAGATGGAGTGGAAACGTGAAATGACCTATCAATGCAAACGTTTTGAAGACTGGATGCGAACAGTGAAACCTTTTGTGCAAAGTGATGGTCGGATACTTACTGAAAGTGAGCGAATGAAAATTTATGAGCAACGCCAGCAGGAAATGAAGAATGAATAACAGATAATTATTCTGCCTCACTCACAGTTTCCGGTATGCTCACTTTATTCCGATTGACTCCGTTGAGAGTGAGGTCGCTCAAAATAGATCAGGAACATTAAAATACAAAACCTTGAAACAACTACTTACTTATTCGATAATCAGTTTTATTTTTTGTACGCAAATAGTATTTGCTCAAAACACATGGACTCCTGTATCTCCTAATTTTTTTCCGACCAATGCAAGCGGACAGATACACGGGATAAGCCGGGTTTCACAGGTAAAATTTCATCCGACCAACTCCGCAAAGATGTATGCAGTGAGTTCAAGAGGTGGTTTGTTTATTACCAACAATAGTGGAACAACATGGACACTGGCACCTGGTTGTGATCTGCTACCTAACATGCGATTGAATTCTGTTTGCATTGATTATACTGATGATCAAATTATTTATCTCGGAACAGGTGATGCTAATTACTATTACACCGGCAGTGGAATGTATAAGTCAACTAACGGAGGAAATACTTTTACTTCATCCGGATTAAGCGGCAGACTGGTTGTAGAGGTGCTAATGAATCCTGCCAATCATTTAATGTTGATTGCTGCAACGGACGCAGGTATTTATAAAACAATTGATGGTGGTACCAATTGGACGTTGAAAACTGCAACCACTTTAGCATGTCGCGATCTTGTTTTCAAAGCAAATACAAATACACAAACTTTATTCGCTTCCACTTATTCTGAATTGTACAGAAGCACTGACATGGGAGAGACGTGGACACAAATCACTTCCGGTTTATCCATTCCATCAGGTTATTCTACAGGAGGAGGATGTCGTGTTGCAGTAACTCCTGCAGATAGTAACCGTGTCTATTTTATGATGATTGCAAAAAATGGAACTGTTTTTAAATCAACCAATGGAGGTAACTCATTTGTAACAATGAAAGACAGTGTGATGCCTAACTTAACGGCTTATGATAACGTAGCAACATCAACCGGACAGGGAGACTATAATAGTATGTTTAATGCAGATCCGGTAAATGTGAATACGCTTTATTATGGAGCACATGGTTTTTGGAAGTCAACTGATGGAGGAAGTACCTGGACATCTATGACCTATTGGGCGTATGTGTTGCATACTGATATGCATTGGGTAAAAGTGAATCCTTACAATACTTCACAAATATGGACAAGTAATGATGGCGGTGTATGGATAAGCACAGATGGAGGAACGAACTGGACTCCTAAGAGTGATGGTATTTATGGTTATGAAGTTTATCATGGATCATGCAGTCCTACCCGAAAAGATATGTTCAGTATCGGCACACAGGATAATGGTGAGTTGTATCGTTCGGTAGATACATGGTTCACCAATCGAGGTGGTGACTGGGGTGATGTATGCGCATTTGATTACAGAGCAAATAGTTCCATGGTTTATTATTTTGGGCGTGATAAAAGGAGATTGGTAACCGGAGGTGATGCTACGTATGGATTGCCGGTTTCAATTTTACAAGACCTTGCATTTTATAGGGCAAATCCAAACCTTGCTTTCGCGGCCAACCTTGATGTTTACAGAACATCCAATCTATTGGCAAGCACTCCAACATGGACTAAGATCAGCAACATCAATAAAACAATAAAAGCAGCGCATGTTAATCTTGCTGACTCAAATAAGATTTATGTGATCACAAGTGATGCAAATATTTATGTAAGCACCAATGCCCTGGCGGCTACACCAACTTTCACTAATTATGTTCTACCAAATTTAACAAATAATAGTGCATCTATTGTTTCAATTAAATCATCACCAAATGTTTTGTATGCGGTATTGAATACCAAAGTTTATCGCAGTATTGATAATGGTGCAAACTGGTCAGATGTGAGCTTTAATCTTCCTTCCATTAATTGGGTTAAGATATTACCGGATGAATTTTTTTCTTCCAGTGAATTGGTTTTTGTTGCAGGAAATAATACTGTCTATTATAAAAAATCAGGGCAGGCAAACTGGACTTTGTTCTCAACAGCGTTACCTGCAAGAACTACTATCAATGACTTCAGCATTTATGATGACGGAACTAATCAATCTGCTTTGCGTGTGTCAGAATACGGACGCGGCATGTGGGAAGTGCCGATGACTTCATTGCGTTCTGTTGCCTCTGCATTTTCTGCAAGCAATCCTTATCCCTGTGTTGGCGCATCGGTTCAGTTTAATGATCAGTCAACAGGAAATGTAACCTCATGGTCATGGACATTTACAGGAGGAACACCGGCTACTTCCACTTTGCAAAATCCAACCGTTACATATAGTTCCGCGGGACAATATAATGTAACTCTGTTGGTAAGTGATGGTACTAATTCCAATTCATTAACAAAAACTTCTTACATCAATACCTATGGTGCAGGCTTACCTTTAAGTGAAGGCTTTGAATCAGGTACTTTTCCTCCTGCAAATTTCACTTCAATTGATGATGGCGGTGATGCAGTGGTGTGGCAGCAGAATTCTTCAGCTGGTGGTTTTGGATCAACTTCCAATTCCATGTATTTTGACAACTATGGGCATGATGTCGCAGGCAAGAAAGATGAAATGCGAACTTCTAAATATGATATAACCGGATTAACTACTGCGCAATTAACTTTTGATGTTGCGTATCAACCATATAATACCACCAACTATTCAGATACATTGCAGGTTTTGATTTCAACTAATTGCGGTTCTTCTTTTGCACAGATATATTTAAAAGGCGGAGGCACATTATCTACCGTAGCCGGAACAACAACTTCTGCATTTGTCCCCACATCAACACAATGGAGAACCGAAACGATAAACCTGAACAGCTATATCGCTGGTGGCTCAGTTTTAATCTCCTTTAAAAATCTCGGCCATTTCGGGAACAATTTATATATTGATAATATTAACATAATAGGCACATTCAGTACTAGCGCTGGGCCAGATCGAAACATTTGTTATGGAGCAAATACAACCATTGGTTCTGCTGCAGTTTCCGGTTTAAGCTATTCATGGAGCCCAAGTACAGGATTGAGTTCCTCAACAATAAGTAATCCAGCTGCTTCGCCTCTCAATACAACAATTTATATCTTAACCGCTACTAAAAATGGTTCTTCGCTAACTGCAAAAGATACTGTGGTAGTAACGGTGGATAGTGTTCCAATTTCATCCGTTGTAAATAACGTTTCCTGCTTTGGGTTGAACAATGGTTCCATCACCCAGTCACTTGTAGCGGGAGCAATTACACCTTACACATTTTTGTGGAACAGTGGTGCAACGACCATCAGCAGAACAAATCTTTCTCCCGGAACATATACGGTAACAATTACCGATGCAGGTTCTTGTACACGCGCATACACTTATACAATTACGCAACCTTTTTCAGCCTTGAGTGCAGCTACTTCAACAACTCAATCTCTGTGCAATGGAGCAAATGGATCGGCAAGTGTTACACCATCAGGAGGAACTTCACCTTACACTTATTTATGGAATAACGGGGCAACTACTGCTGTAAATAATAATATCGCTGCAGGCACTTACACTGTTACAGTTACTGATGCAAAGAGTTGTACAACATCTGGCACTGCTGTTGTTAGCATGAAAGCATTACCGGTGATCAATTCTTTTACCTCCTCTGTTTCGAGTTTATGTGCAGGTTCTCCTTTCACATTAACTGTAAATGCATCAGGAGGAACTTTGCCAAATTCTTTCTCATCGGGAACAATAAATCTTTCAATACCCGATAATACTCCTGCAGGAATTTCAAGCACTATTCCCGTAACCGGTGGAGTGATATTGGATGCTGCAAGTAAACTATCTGTTACATTAACATTCGGAACAGGTATTACAGCGCCTAATCGTGAACACACCTGGGTTGGAGATTTAAAGGTAACATTGACATCTCCCGGTGGAAATACGATTGTATTTGATCGTCCCGGAGTTCCTGTATCTGGCACCGGAAATAATGCGGACATGAATGGTGCTTACACTTTTACTACTTCCGCTTCAGCAATTCTTCCGCAGTTAAACACAGATGCAAGTGTTGTAAGCGGAAATGTAGTGAATGGAAACTATAAACCTTCTGACTCCTCTAATCCTGATGCCGCACACAACTGGGCAGGCTTTACATTTCCTTTTAATGTAAACGGAAACTGGACGCTTACTATTTCGGATAATGCAACTAGTGATTTTGGTGATTTGATCAACTGGTCGCTTTCGTTTGCAACTTTTTATTCGCACGTGGTCGCGGGACCCGGAACGATTGGTTCGGTCGGTTGCTTAAACAGTGATTGTTCTAACGCAAATTCCATTGTTACCAATGCCCCCGCAGGAACAAATGTTTATACAGTTACTACCACTTCACCTGATGGTTGTACTATTTCCGCACAAAAAACTGTAACGGTGAATAGTATTCCTGCACAACCTGGTGCTATTACAGGCAGTACGCAGATCTGTGAGAATGATACATTCAATTATAGTATCGGTGCAGTCAGCGGAGCAACAAACTATACATGGGGTTTCCCTTCAGGATGGGTGATAAAAACGGGACAGGGTACTGTTAATGTTCGTGTTGATCCTTCAGCAACCAACGGTAATGCGAGTGTTACTGCATCAAATACTTGCGGAATAAGCCCTGCGAGAACTCTTGGAATTACTACAGGATTTTGTTCTTTGAACTTAACAGTAAAAGAATTTATTGAAGGGTTTTATTCCGGCAACAATACAATGACACCTGTGCTCTTTAATACTTTAATGAGTGCAAACAATACAGATGCTGATAGTGTTACCATTCAATTGCGTGATCAGTTTGCCCCTGCTACAATTTTATTCAGTGCCAAACGGCTGATGGATATTTATGGGAATATACAAGTGATCCTGCCATATAGTTTTAATGGTGGCAGCTATTACATTGTAGCAATGCATCGCAATTCATTGGAAACCTGGAGTAAGCTGCCCGTTACTTTGGGATATACTACGGTCTATGATTTCAGGCATTGATTTGTAGTTCTTCCTTTAATTCCAATTATCTAAAACCATTTTTCAAAATTTATCTTTGTCGCAATGCAAGGATTAGTAACCAAGTCAACAGGAAGCTGGTACGATGTGGAAGCGGAAGATGGATCATTCATTCATTGCCGTATTCGCGGACAAATGCGTTTGAAAGGAATTGACAGCACTACTCCTGTTTCAGTAGGCGACCAGGTGATTTTTGAAATGAATGAGGATGGCTCCGGTGTCATTAAAGAAATTCTTCCGAGAAAAAATTACATAGCACGCAAATCCGTCAAGTTAAGCAAGCAAAGTCATATCCTGGCTGCTAATGTTGATCGTGCATGGCTTATTGTTACACCTGTGTTTCCAAAAACTTCAACAGGATTTATTGACCGGTTTATTGCAGCAGCCGAAAGTTTTCGTATTCCTGTTACACTTGTATTTAATAAGTCTGATCTATTTAAGGATGATATTGAAGAAGTACAGAACGACTATATTGCTATCTATGAACCTTTGGGTTATCACTGTCTGAAAGTCTCTGCAACAAACGGTGAAGGCATTGATGATCTCCGTAATCAACTGACCGAAAAAATAAATTTGTTTGCCGGTCATTCAGGTGTAGGTAAATCAAGTTTGATAAATGCCATTGAACCGGGATTGCAATTAAAGGTGCAAAACATATCACGCCAGTTTCAAAAAGGGATGCACACGACAACGTTTGCAGAAATACATCGCATAAAAAATCAGGGTCACATTATTGACACCCCCGGCATCAAGGAATTTGTGAACATAGATTTTGTTCCGGCTGAAATCAGTCATTACTTTCTTGAAATGCGTGAGCGTTTAAATAAATGTCATTTCCATAATTGCCTGCATGAAAACGAAAAAGATTGTGCAATAAAAAAAGCGGTGGAGGAAGGGCAAATACATCCAATGCGTTACTACAACTATTTAAGCATGTTGCATAATGAGGATGTATTTCGATAAAGACAGTGATGGAAGGTGTTGAAAGGTATTACGCACTCATCATTACTTCTTTCCTTATTTGGTTAGCGTTTATTTTAAATTTTATTTTAAATCTCCGGCTGAAATAAGCGGCATCTTTAAACCCAACCCTGTTTGCAATTTCCTGGACATTGTGATGCGTACTACGGAGTAATTGATGTGCTCGCTCGAGCCGCTGATTTTCGATATAGTCCTGGAGATTTGTATTGGTCAATGATTTAAAAAACTGGCCCACATAATCTTTTGAAACATAAGCAAGGCCTGCAATTTTCTGGTTAGTTAAATCTTCGTGCAGATTTGTTTGAATAAATTGAATGATATCTACTAATCGCTTATCAAGAAGAAAATTTACTTTTTCAAAATTCTTTTCAAATTCTTTTTTGTGATAGATATAACGGCAGATATGAATCACAATTTCATCAGTAAGGCTCCTGAGTAGCCGCTCGCGCCCGGGTTTACTGGCTTCTTCCTCTGCAATAACAGCATGCATAAGGTATGACATTTCCTCATCAGGAGGCATAATAAAGCAGGGTAATTCAAGGATAGAAAAAAAAGGAATGGCTCCGTAAATATTTACATCAAAGCCCAATATGGAGAAAATATCTTTCCGCGTATCAATTCCATTTGCGATGCTGATCGGTTTATGAAATTGCTCACGTTGCTCTGCACTTGTGAAACCTTCTTTACCGAAAACAGGAAATGATTTAGCTTTTCCATGCCGGAAATAAATAGGGCTTCCCACAGGCATGAAATAAAATTTATCAGGATCAATACGCAGGTAATTTTTTTCTCCATAACAATGGCCTGCATCCACACGTACCAGGATGTTTCGCGGTTCAATTGACCCGTTCAATTCCGCGGGTTTAATTATTTCACGTAAGCTGCTCCGGTAGTATTTAACCTGCAGCGATTCAATAATCTTATTGAAGGCTTCGTAACGCATAGAGGGATCGTGTTTGTAAAGATAAAATCTTAATAAAACATTTGCAAGCAATATAATAATTTACAATGCTGCCTTATATGCTTTAAGACATCTCTCCCTCGCCAATTTGTGATCTACCATAGGCAAAGGATAATCCAGGTCTTCAAATTCCGGTACCCATTCACGAATGTATTTTAAGTCAGGATCGAATTTGCGTGTTTGTTCAGCGGGATTAAAAATGCGGAAGTATGGAGCAGCATCACATCCACACCCTGCAGCCCATTGCCATCCCCCATTGTTTGAGGATAATTCAAAATCCAAAAGTTTTGCAGCAAAATACGCTTCGCCCCATCGCCAGTCAATCAATAAATCTTTGGTAAGAAAACTCGCCACAATCATGCGAACACGATTATGCATGAAACCGGTTGCATTTAACTGCCGCATACCTGCATCAACAATGGGAAAGTCGGTTTGACCCTTGCACCAGCGATCAAATTCTTCCGCATCATTTCTCCACCGGATATTATTGTATTGTTTTTTAAATGCGCCATTTACAACATGAGGAAAATGCCAGAGTATCATCATATAAAATTCCCTCCAGCACAATTCATTTAAAAATACAGGACTTAATTCTTTTGCTTTTGCAACGAGCTGGCGAATGCTGATGGTACCAAAACGGAGATGAACACTAATATGAGAGGTTCCGTTGAGTGCGGGATAATTACGTTGCTCCGCATAATTAAGTATAAGTGATTCCGGAATTTCCGGGGAAGGAAAATCTACTTTTCTATTTTCAAAACCTATTTCTTTTAATGAAGGGATCTTAAACGGTCGCGTTTGCAGGAAGTTTTTAAAATATTTTTTTGTTGGATAAGGATTGAGATAAAATGAATTCAACTTTTGCATCCATCGCTTAGAGTATGGAGTGTAAACGGTGTAAGGTGTTCCGTCATCTTTTATTACTTCCTCTTTCTCAAAAATAACCTGGTCTTTATAAGTATGAAATGAAATATCGTTTTGATTTAGCAACTGTTCTACCTGTTGATCACGATCAATTGCATAAGGCTCATAATCATGGTTAGTGTAAACTGATTTTATTTTATAATCATTGATAAGTTGTTTCCAGATTTCAATAGGTTTTCCATAAAGACACAATAAGGAACTGCCAAGCCTGGTTAATTGTTCCTGTAATTTTTCAATCTGCTCATAAATAAAAACTATACGCTTATCTTTTTTGTCTTCTAATTTTTCAAGGATTAATTGATCAAAAATGAAAAGCGGTAAAACAGGATGATTGCTTTTTAATGCATGATATAGTGCAGCGTTATCTTCTAATCGTAAATCACGCCTTAGCCAGCAGATGGAAATTTCTGGTTTCATAATTTAAGGTTTGAGGTTTGAAGTTTGGAGTTGTAGGTGCTGGCAACTTCAAACCTCAAACTATACTCGCTCCATTTCAAAATTAAAATGCTTTTCCGCCATTTGATTTACTGCATCTCCAATTGCCAGACATGCTGTTGCTGCAGGGGATGGGGCATTAAGCACATGCAGTGCATGATTATTGTGCACAATTTTAAAATCATCAATCATATTTCCATCGTGATCCAAAGCCATGGCACGAACTCCTGCCCTCCCGGGAACAATGTCATCCATGGTGAGTGAGGGAATTAATCGCTGCAATCGTTCAAGAAACAATTTTTTGGAGAAAGCTCTCCTATATTCATCCAATCCAAAACGCCAGTGCTTGAAAAATAATTTCCATGTACCTCCATAAGTTAATGCTTCAATAGAGTCATTGAAATCAAAATCTGTTTTATTGTATCCTTCTCTTTTGAAAGTGAATACTGCATTGGGCCCGCATTCAGTAGGATGATTGATCATGCGCGTGAAGTGCACACCGAGAAAAGGGAATTGAGGATCAGGAACAGGATAGATTAGATTTTTTACTTTGTGCTGTGCCTGCGGAGTCAGCTCATAATAATCTCCGCGGAAACCAACAATTTTCATATCAGGGTTTACTCCATCTTTTTTTGCAATGCGATCAGCAAACAAACCTGTACAGCTTACAATGTATTTTGTTTTGAAAACTTCTTTATCCGTTACCACCCGGATGCTGCCATCACTGTTATCAAAACCGGTTACATTATATCCTGTGTAAACATGACTGCCAGGAAATTGCTGCTCAATTAATTGCTGCAATGTTTTACATACTCCGACAAAATCAATGATGCCTGTGCAGCCAACACGCAAACCTGCAATACCTGTACAAAAGGGTTCAATTTGTTTTACCTGGTCAGGGTTGATTTTCTCCACATCCTCCACTCCATTCTTTATCCCATTATTATAAACACGATCCAGATGAGCTAATTCATTGGGGTGGGTGGCAACAATTATTTTTCCGCATACATCATGACCGATCTTGTGTTCGCGCGCAAACTGAACCAACTCTCTTCTGCCTTCCACACAATTTTTTGCTTTGTAACTTCCGGGTTTATAATAAATACCCGAGTGGATTACACCAGAGTTTCTTCCGGTCTGGTGCATAGCAACAGCAGGCTCTTTTTCTAAAACAAGAATTTTTAATTGAGGATGGTGGAGATTTATTTTATAAGCGGACGCAAGACCAACGATACCACCGCCAATCACTATCACATCATAAAGTTGTTCCATAAGGGCAAAGATAATTACACCTAACAGTTTAATTGTTCAGGCTTTATTCTTAAAAAAATGTGTTTCTGAGAAACTTTGAGCTATCCTTCCGTAGAATAATCCCCCATACTCAAATCACTCATTCTTCCTTTATATTTTGCAAAATTGCCAATGAGTGAATTATCGAGCGTGGCGTTTTCGATAGTGGTATTTTTTTGAATAATAGTGTTGCGCACTACGCTGTTAAGAATAGAAGTGTTTGCACCCACACTAACGGAAGGACCTACTACAGAATTTTCAATCATTGCATTATCATCAATGTAACAGGGATGGTTGATAACTGAATTAGTAACCTTGGCTGTTTTGGAGATAAATGATTTTTCATTTTTTATCTCCAGCACGCGCATGTTGGTATAAACCGTTGCGTCTTTATTTCCACAATCAAGCCACTCATCCACCTTGCCTGCTCTCAGCTTCAGCCCTTTATTTTTCATGTTCTCAAGCGCATTGGTAAGCTGGTATTCGCCCTTGTCTTTAATGTCGTTATCAATTAGGTATTCCAATTCTTTTTTCAGGTTTTCTCCGTCACGCACATAGTAAATTCCAATGATGGCGAGATCAGAAATAAAATCTTTTGGTTTCTCTACAAAATCCGTGATAACTCCATTTTTATCCACCTTCACCACACCAAACTGGCGGGGATCTTCAATCTGCTTCACCCATATCACTCCATCAGCATCTTCGTCCATTTTAAAATCAGCACTGAATAAGGTGTCTGCAAAAGCAACAACGCAATGACCACTTAGAGATGGAGCAGCGCAAAGAATGGCATGAGCAGTACCGAGTGGCTCGTCCTGGTAATAGATAGTTCCTTTGGCACCTTCTTTTTCTGCAATGTCTATCAGTTTTTGTTCTACCTCTTTACCAAAGTCGCCAATGATGTAGGCTATCTCTTCCACTTTCTGATGGCAGATGCGAATGATGTCTTCCATCAGGTGCTGAACGATTGGTTTCCCTCCAACGGGTATGAGTGGTTTGGCGGTAGTGAGTGTATGTGGGCGCATGCGTTTGCCCATACCTGCCATTGGAACTATTATTTTCATAGTAAAGTTTTTATAGCGGACAAATGTAATTATTTGATCAGTGATGAGGTGACGAGGTAATTAAGTGATGAGGTGTTAAAGTATTGTCCAAAAGGACATCTTTGGAAATGCGTTAGCCAGGTAAATGTTAAACCTTAGTCTTTAATCAGTTTGCCGGAATAGTTTTCACTGCTTGAGTAGAGTTGATAAAAATAAATTCCTGCAGGGAGGGAGTTTTGATCTATACTAAATTGTTCACCGGGCAATAAGTTTCCTTTTGAAAATACTTTTTGCATCTGCAGGTTAAAAATTTTCAACTCAAAATTTTCACTCGAATTTGTTGAAGGTAAATGAACGACCAAAGAGGAATGAAATGGATTGGGAGAAATAATTATTCCATTGTCTTCATCAGTAAACGGAAGAGTTCGTTTCCATTCATTGCAAACGGGTTTATTATTGATAACTTTAGGAGATGAATTAGTACTGCACCCTATACTATTAGTAACACGTACACCATAAGTTGCTGCAACGGTTGCATTATAAACCTGTTGATTGGTTCCCTGCATAGCGGTGTAATTTTTAAACCACAAATACGAGTACCCAACACCGGCTGTTGCAGTTAAAAAAACAGTGTCTCCGGGACATATTAATGTCGAGGATGCAGTGATAGTTGCCACCGGATCTGTAACCGGTATCGTTTTATTACCTGTGGTTTTAGAACATCCGAGGGTATTAGTCACTATTACTGAATATTGACCTTTATTAACCGTATTATAAACCCGGTTAATAGCTCCCGGAATATTGTTATTATTCCTTCTCCACTGGTAAGTATAACCTGTTCCGATGTTTGCTGTAAGCGTGGTTAACGAATCATCACATACATCAAACTGGTTAGAGATTGTAAATGATGCTGCAGGATTTGCTGCTGTGGTAACAGAAACGGATGACGATGTAGAATAACATCCGCTGATTTCCAGTACCCTGACAGAATAGTTTCCATTAGATGATGCAGCATAAGCAGCAGAAGTGGCATTGGAAATAGCAACTCCGTTCTTAAACCATTGATAGCTGTTACCGGAAATATCACTTTGTAATAAAACAGAACTCCCGTTGCAGAACATAGACGAACCGGTGGATGAAGTAACAATCGGAACGATCCGGCCACCGGAAATTTTTACGGGATTGCTTGTAGCAGTTAGTCCGTTGGCATCTGTCATAAGTAATGTATATAATCCATCAACTGTAGCCGTATAGGAGCTTGCATTTGCTCCGCTAATAATTGTCCCGTTATTATACCATTGGTAAGATTGCGCTATACGAGTGGTAGAAAGCTGTACTGAGCCGACAGAACAAAGGGAACCTGTAACAGGTAATGTATTTAAGATAGGAATTTGATAAAACGATGGAACACCTACATTGCGGTTATTCGCCAACCACGGTCCTTCATAAGTTGAGGAGGTGGCGTTATAATAAACTGCAGGAAGATAGGAGAGCTTATTTGCGTTGCTTGATGCTGAAAGTTGCAACTTTATTGTATCTCCCGAAGCACTGCCGCCTGTAAAAGTAATGTTACTGTTGAGGTATAAATAATCCTTAATGTTATATCCATTGAATACAGCAGGATAAATTACTGGCTGATCGAACAGAATTGAAATCTCTTTATTATCACTTTTTGAATAGAAGGCTTTAAGTATGCGGGGTGGGCCACTTGCGCTAATAGAAGGTCTGCTATAATAATCATCTCCTAATTCATCAAACAAACGCTGAGCTAACTGGTAATAACCATTAACATAAAAATGGCATCCATCATGATCAGGGATAGCAGTAGTGGTCATTAAAGTAACATCACTATATAATGAAGGTAGCGTTCGAAGCACTTCACGAAGTTGCTGATGAAAATTCATTGTAGCTCCTGTCATGCAACCCGGCCGGATCTGCATCACGAAGATTTTTGAAAGAGCAGGATAATCCTGTCTCCACCCAATGTACAACTGGTTAAAACGGCTTGCATACTGAAAACAAGAACTGTCTGCATCGCTTTCGCCCTGGTACCAGAAGATCGCTTTAATAGAAGATGTGATCCTGGCCTTCTGTGTTCTATATAATATTTTCCCGTAACATGAATTCAGATCAGCATGATTGACAAGTGGCAAATGATCAATGATACGTGACCCGAATTTTGCTCCATTAATAAAAGCAACCGGAATATTGCACGAATCAGCAATCTGTCTTCCCAACCGGTAAGCCCACACACCTATACCCGCATGATGCGTTCCGGTTCCTGCAATGGCAAGTCCCCAGGTCGTATCTCCCTGGCATTCTGAATAAACAGGACTATTGGAACCAAAAGACCTCACCCAGGTATTAATAGTGTCGCTCACAGTTATATTGGCAAGTGAAACCGCATTACTCTGACCGGTAACAATAAAAATATCTCCACAGGAAACACTATCAGCATTCATTACCTGGCCGGCAACACCATTGTAGAGATACAATCTGAAATTATATAAACTTTTTTCAGCATGTATTTTAAAGGTTTTAGTAAATGACGCTGTTCCTCCGCTATAGCTCAGGTTCGCAACAGCACTGTCAGTAAGCACATTATTTTTTTTGACTGTATAAATGATTTTGCTATAACCAGACATCGTCACCTTACCTGCTATTACAACAGACGATGAATCAAAACTCTGTCTTGGATATAATTGCAACGAATATGGACGGTTCGAAAAAGAAAGCTGGGCAGTTACAACAGTAGCTGCGAACTGAAGCAATAATGCGAAGAGGATTGTTTTTTGTTTCATAGGGGCCAGGATCTTTTATTGTCAACCAATTAAAGAATCATACCATTATTATTTATGCAATATACGATTTTGAAGAATTAAAATCAATAATTGAACCTGAAATACAGGTTATAGTAATGGGTCAGAGCTTTATAATTTTTTTGATAGCGGTTTGATTTTTATCAATCATCTTTAAGAAATAGCATCCCGGAGTAAGTTGCTTTAATGAAAACTGAATTTCCGCAACCTCCATATTTAAAGTAATTTGTTCAAGTATATTTCCATCGGGCGTAAGAACAAAAACATTACTGCCCGGTAAAAAATTTTGTTTGGATTTTAAAACAACGATATCTGAGAATGGATTGGGCGTAAGACTGAACAGATCATTCTTTTCCTCCTCTAAAAAGGAGGTAATGCAAGGTAATTCTCTTCCTCCAAAACTGTTTGCTTCTAAAAACACTCCCGAATCATACGCTCCATCTGATACATTTCCAACTGCAATCTTAATATGATACTGCGCACAGGGCACAACAGGCACTAATGCCTGCAGCGGAGTAGTAAATCCATCAAAAATAATAGAGCTCCCTGTATTAGTAGTGTATAATGAAGAATAAGCCAACGATTGATTGACTCCATTACAGGAACCTCCACCAGAGCTGCTTCCAGGCGAACCTGGATTTACCGAGTTGATAGAAACCGGTAATGAAGTACCTGGAATGAGAGCGATGTTATAGGCATTGTAAGATCCACCCGAAGGATTTGGCCCTGTTATGAATAATCCAAATACATCATTGAATTGAGAGCATACAAACTCAGGATATTCTTCTGAGGCAAAAACATAATTAAATGTGAGTGTATCAGTACGCGGACGAAAATCAAACTGCAGTGCTGCAGCGTCCTGTACCGGGCCACTTGCAATCATTTGTAAATCCGGGTCACCCGGAGTCATATAAAATCCGCTTATCTGTTGAGAAGGTGTGTTAGCGATATAGGTAGTGCTATCAGTGCTTAAAATTATTCCATCTATGAAGCCTATATTTGAAGTCCCTCCAAACACACCTAGTCCGCCAGAGTCTCCATCAAAGGTTACATTTTGCAAAGAGCCACTTACTATACCTGTAGAGGAAAGAAAATGGTACTTGACAGCACTTTTTGCCTTATTCGGAGCTAATTGTGTAATGACAATCTGAGCATTTGAAAAAATGCAACAAAGCATCAACAAAACAGTATTGATTTTTTTCATAATGGATGGTGTGAATAGCGAAGATATTAATAAAAAACAAAGAAAGAAAAAATCAGGACTTTATACCAAGAAATTCTTTCAGGTAATAAGGCTCAAAGTATGCAATGTCTTCAAATTGTTTTTGCAGAAATGAATGGTATGCGCCAATAATTTGTCCATTAGCAGAGGGTTGGAAATCATCTATAAAAATTGCATTAGATTTCTGTCCGAGGAATGATTTGCATTTTGCTGCGCCATTTCCAAAAAAAATAACCGGATGCTGATTCAATTCATGTGAGAAAGATTGTTCCGTAATTATTTCTGCCCTGATCTCGCGCACCATTTTTATTTCTGAATTAAACAATGCTGAATACACTTCCATTCTTCGTGCATCAATCATTGGGCAAAGTAGATAAGAATGATTTAAGGGTTTGAGTAATTCTTCTTGCTTAGATTTCAAGTCGAATGCATAAGACTCCAATGTATTGACTGCTATCAGGGGCTTATCTAATGCATAAGCCAATCCCTTTGCTGTTGCAACGCCAATCCGAAGTCCGGTATAAGATCCCGGACCTTTACTTACTGCTATAGCATCGAGGTGAGCATATTCAATAGAAAGTTGCTTACATATTTTTTCAATCAACAGGGTAAGTTGCGAAGCGTGTGATCTTGCATCTTCATGCGATAATTCACTTAGTAAGATTCCATTATTCGCGATGGCGACTGAACAAACATCAGTTGCAGTTTCGATGTGAAGTATTAATGGCAAAACGGGTAATGGTTATAAAAACAAATAATTATCACTCTTTCTCCTTTTCAAAAAGGTCTTCTTTTTTCACCACTTTCACAGCGGATTGATCTTTCAGTGTTTTTGAAATAGCATTATAAGGCGCTGCAATCACAATATCATCTTTTTTCAATCCTTCTTTAATTTCGATATAAGTATTATCCTGGATACCGGTTTTTACCAACGTTAACACTGCTTTATTATTTCTGACAATAAACACACACTCACGGGGTTTTACATTCTTATTCGCAGTTTCTTTTTCAGGAGTTGCTTCCCCGGGTCGGCTTACACGTTTCTCACTCACACGTTTGGTCGTGTCTCTTGTAGTGACTGCCTGGATAGGGAGTGCTAATACATTGTCAACGTGTTTGGTTCTTATTTCTACAGTTGCAGACATGCCTGGTCGGAAAGGGCTTCTATTGTCAGTGCCGGAAGAAATTAAGTCTTTATAAGACTCCTGCAGGATGCGGATTTTAACAGTAAAATTAGTTACCTGGTCAGTGTTTGCGCCTGTAATGTTTGCAGAATTAGCAACCTCCGTTACAATGCCTTTAAATTTACGATCCAAGTATGCATCCACTTCAATGTCTGCAGTATCATTCAGATGGACGCGCACTATATCGTTTTCACTCACATCCACGCTTACTTCCATTTCATTCAGGTTAGCAATACGCATGATTTCCGTACCTGCCATTTGTGAAGTTCCGACAACTCGTTCACCCTTTTCAACACTTAGCTTTGAAATAGTTCCATCAACGGGAGCGTAAATAGTGGTCTTATTCAAATTTTCGTTAGCTTCCTTAAGTTCTGCTTCTGAACTCTGAATATTATAATTCGAAGCGGCAACTGCCTGCTTTGCCGCATCTACTTCGCTTTTCGCAACTTCATAGGCAGATTTGATTGATTCAAAATCGGATGTTGATATAGCACCGTCATCATACAGTTTTTTATTCCTGTTGTAGGTTGCTTCTGCTTTCGCGAACTGGGATTGAGACTGAATAAGTCTTGATTTACTGCTTTCATGATTGGCCCGCGATCCATTCAGCGCTGCTTTCATCCGTTCAAGACTTGACAGGTAAATTTCAGGATTGATGCGACAGAGTAATTTTCCTTTCTGCACCTGGTCACCTTCCTTTACAAAAAGATCCACCACTTCACCTGATACGTCAGCACTCATTTTTACCTCCACTTCGGGCTGTACTTTTCCATTGGCGGAAACAGTTTCAATTATATTCTGAACCGAAACTTTTTCGGTACTCACTTTAATTGCGTCACTGCTGCCCAGCCACCCTGCACTCTTGGCAATGGCAAGCACAACAATCACGATGGCTAATGCTATTCCAACGTTTCTCCATGTTTTTTTCTTTACTGCCATAGCTAGAGTTTAAAAATTAAAATCCGGAAGTTTAAAGTTTAATTGTACTGAACAGGCGGTCAAAAATAAAATTAACTGGGGACTTTTCCGTTTCATAATGATACAAATGAACAAGAACTAATTTTGTAGTTGACTTCGACAATAAAACGGGGTGAACATTATTTGTCCTTAAAGAATAGAAAGTTAATTTAATTTCCTTACACCTCAATAACTAAACATCATGTGGAAAGAAGAAAACAACAAATTATCAAGAACGTTTACATTCAAAAATTTCAGCGAAGCATTTGCATTTATGACCAGGATTGCCTTGATCGCAGAAAAGATGAACCATCACCCAAACTGGAGCAATGTGTACAACAAAGTAGAAATAAACCTGAATACACATGATGCTGGTGATACAGTAACAGACAAAGACCGAAAACTTGCAGCAGAGATTGACAAGCTAGTAGGGTAATAAATTATTTCATCATAATTATGAAACGTAAGCTATGGAAATGGTTAATCATTATTCCATGCATTTGGTTTTTATTTTTTTTATTAATGGATTTTATTTCCCCATTACACATCCGCATCAATTATTCGACCACAATAGAAAGTGATGAAGGCGAATTGCTTTATTCTTTTTTGAGCAGTGATGATAAGTGGAGAATGAAATCTTCTCTTGAAGAAATCAGTCCTGAATTAAAAAAAGCGTTGTTGTTTAAGGAGGATAAATATTTTAATTATCATTTTGGAATCAATCCAGTAGCAATTATTCGTGCTGCTTTTAATAATCTGTTTTATCACAAGCGAACTTCAGGAGCTTCCACTATTACCATGCAGGTTACGCGTTTGTTACAACCTAAAGATCGTACTGTAGTAAATAAATTAATTGAAATGTTCCGTGCAACGCAATTAGAATTGCATTACAGCAAAGATGAAATTCTTTCCATGTATCTCAATCTTGCTCCTTATGGTGGGAATATTGAAGGAGTAAAAGCTGCATCCTGGTTATACTTTGGAAAAAATCCTCTGCAACTGAGTTTGGCACAGGCTGTGACTTTAACAATTATTCCAAACAGACCTACTTCTTTAAATCCGGGAAAGAATGACAATTATCTGCAACAAGAAAGAAACCGCTGGCTGAAGAGAATGATGGCAGAAAAAATTTTTAATCAACAAGAATTAACGGATGCTTTGAATGAACCTGTTGTTATGAAGAGAAGGTCATTACCCGGAATTGCTCCACATCTTAGCATTCGTTTGCATTTAAGTCAGCCAAACAATGCTGTCATTAAAACCACTATCAATAAAAACGTACAGAATAAATTAGAGCAGCTTGCATGGAACTATCATCAACGTATGCAAATGCACAACGTTAATAATTTAAGCGTGCTGGTTGTAAATAACGCAACACACAATATAGTTGGCTATGTTGGCAACGCTGATTTTTCTGACTATACGCACAATGGACAAGTGGATGGAATTACTGCTGTACGTTCACCTGGCAGCACATTAAAACCATTGGTGTATGCATTAGCAATGGATAAAGGAATTATTACACCGAAAACAGTTTTGTATGATGTGCCTATTAATTACTCCGGTTACTCGCCTGAAAACTATAATGAGCAATACAACGGAAAAGTAACTGCTGAAAAAGCACTGGCATATTCACTCAATATTCCCGCTGTGTATTTACTGAATGAGCTAAATGTAAAATCTCTGACTGAAAAATTAAAGCAAAGCGGCTTCAGCAGCATTACACAGAAGGAAAATCAATTGGGATTAAGCGCTGTTTTAGGCGGTTGCGGAGTGAAGTCTGAGGAGTTAGCAGGGTTGTTTTGTACTTATGCCAACAAAGGAATGTATCAGCCTTTGCATTTTATGAATGATAATAAAATTAAAGCGACAAGGTTAATCAGCGAAGCATCTGCTTTTATGATTACAGATATCTTAACTCAATTGCAACGACCTGATTTACCAAACAATTCTCAAAGCAGTACGCATGTACCAAAAGTTGCATGGAAAACAGGAACCTCTTATGGACGTAAGGACGCATGGAGTGTTGGCTACAATAAAAAATACACAGTACTTGTTTGGGCCGGCAATTTTGATAATACTGGTGTAGCTGAACTTTCAGGAGCAGAAATGGCAACACCCTTGTTGTTCGATGTTTTCAATAGCATTGATTACACTTCGTCCAATGAATGGTTCACAGCCCCTGCAACTATTGACCTGCGTTATGTATGCAATGAAACTGGCAAAGTTCCCGGTGATTTTTGCACCGATCGTGCGATGGATTATTTTATTCCAAATGTTTCTGATCAGCAACCTTGTACTCACTTACAACAAGTTGCTGTTTCACCTGATGAAAAATTCAGCTATTGCACTAATTGTATTCCATCTGCAGGATATAAAAAAGTATTCTATCCCAACTTAGCTCCAGAACTGATGAGCTTTTACCAGAGCGAACACATCCCATATCGTGAAGTACCCACACACAATCCATTATGCACACGCATATTTAATGGCGATCAACCCAAAATTCTAAGCCCGGTTAATGGACAGGAATATTTGATTGAAAAAGAGTTTCCTGAAAAAATACAATTGAGCTGTGCTTCTGCAAATGATGTCCAGTTTGTTTATTGGTATGTCAACGATACTTATTACATGAAATGCAAATCGAATGAGAAAATATTTTTTACACCTAAACCCGGTGACTTAAAAATTTCGTGTGCCGATGATAAAGGAAGGAATACTGACGTGAGGATAAAGGTTTCAGTGATGTAACAGACTGATTTATTTCTTAAACAACCAGGCCTGCGGCTGAAACTTATCCTTGATAAGGGCCATCTCAGATGTTACACGGTTCGCATCAGTACTTGAAAAAAGGCTTACCATGTGTAACCCTTTATGTTGTCCGATAATTGCAGCCTGGAAACCATCTGCCAAAGCTTGATCACGATACTTAACCGCATTGTCATAATCACGAAAGCAACCTCCAATCACGTAAGATAATTCTTGTGTCGTTGCAGGTTCAGTATGCGTCACTTTTGTAGAAACGGGTTCAGCAATTGGTTTTGGTTCCGGAGTTATTTCTTTTTCTTCTTTAACAACAGGTTGAGAAGTTGGTGGCTTTGGTGTTGCCAACAGTTCTTCGGAAGCAGTTTTTAACGTGTTGTTTTCCGTTGCCGATTTTTCCACAGTAGTTGTATCTACAGGTTTTGTCTCAGCTACGGGCTTGTTATTCTCCTGCTCAAAATAACTATACTTCGTATCAGCTTTCTCTTTTGGATGTTCGATGATAACTCTTGGTCTTGCAAAAGGATTAAGATTGCCAAGATTAAGATTAATATTATTTAAAACCGGAGGACTTAGCATTAACCATGTCAGTATTGCAGCAGCAGGAATTAATTCAATCAAACGCCATGACTTTATTTTGCGACTTCGCTGAATACCTGTATTCGTCCTGATCGGATGTAAGATTTTTCGAACATCGTCCTCGCGTTTGATGGCAGGAGAATGAATAGTAGTCAATCCAAAAGACTCTTTCAGGTAATTAACTGCATTATCGGGAGTAAACTGGATATTTTTTTCTCCATCATAATAAAGCACTCCAATTTTATCAATCACCAGGCGCTCTCCGTTAGCAAGTAGAGAAACGCAGTTTTTTACAAACTGGTCAATTACTTCATTGGCTTCGCGATAACTAATGTTCATCGCTTTACTAACATGATTGGCAAGCAATCCGTCACTAATTCTCAAGCTGGAATTGAAAGCTACCTTCTTTGATGGTGGCGAAAAAGTATGGTGAGCAGGGTTTAAAAATGAAGCACGATGATTAGCAACAAATCCACCGAAACCGGGGATGATGATGCAATCGTGATGATATAAAAGATTACTGATATACTTACTAAGGGGCATTGAGCGTGCTAAGATAGGGGAAATGAGAAGCTTAGTCAAACAAGTTTGGGTGAGTTTTACACATTAAGTTGTAAGTATTTGCAACTAATTGCGTATTCTGCTATGAAAAATATTTTTCCGCCTTTTTTAAATCTTCAGGAGTATCAACTGCAATTGTTTCAAGATCTGTCTCTTTAGTCCGGACCGGATAACTATTTTCCAGCCATCTTAACTGTTCAAGGGATTCCAGTTGTTCTGATTTTCCTGGTGACAGTCCTGTAAGCTTTGGCAACACTTCAGCCTTATATCCGTAAATTCCAATGTGCTTAAAATAAATTCCAAACTGCAACCATTGTTCAATCGGAACATCTTTTTTAAATGGAATTGCCTGTCGCGAAAAATAAAGTGCATCTCCATTTTGTTCCAGCACAACTTTCGGAGTATTTGGATTTTTTAATTCATCCACTGAGATAATTTTCTTTACCAGTGTTGCTATTTGTACTTCTTTATCATCAAAACATGAAACCAACAAATCAATTTGTTCCGGCTGAATGAAAGGTTCATCTCCCTGAATATTTATAACAACATCAAAGCTGGCAGTTTGTTTTGATAAAACCTCCGCACAACGATCGGTACCGCTTGCATGCTCACTGCTTGTCATCATCACATTGCCACCAAAATTTTTTACATGATCATAAATTCGTTGATCATCTGTTGCCACAATAACTTCACTTAAGCCTTTTGATTGCAATGCTTGCTTATACACTCGCTCAACCATACTCACACCTTGTATCTGCACAAGTGGCTTTCCGGGAAAACGTGTGGAGGCGTAGCGAGCGGGGATGATACCAATAACAGTCATCAAAAAATAATTACAAGTTATCTACAAAGTAATTAGTAATCTTCGTCAGCAAATGCACCCGATCTTTTCCCTGGACATTATGTGGATGTCCGGGGTAAACAAAATAATCAAGCTGAATATTTTTATCAATCGCTTTTTTCAAATACTTAATGCTGTGTTGCCACACAACTGTTTCATCTGATGTGTCGTGTATGATCATTAATTTTCCTTTCAGCTTTTCAACGTAGTTCAACAAATTATTTTCATCGTAACCTTCTTTATTTGTTTGCGGTGTATCCATATACCGTTCTGTGTACATCACTTCGTAATAACTCCAGTCAATCACCGGTCCGCCAGCTACAGCCACTTTAAAAATTCCCGGTTTGCGTGTCATTAATGAAATGGTCATAAACCCTCCATAGCTCCAGCCATCTACCCCTATTCTATTTGCATCCACATACGGCAATGACTTTAAGTAACTCACTCCGGTTAACTGATCCTGCATTTCCACTGCTCCAAGTTTGCGGAAAATCGCCTGTTCAAATGCTTTACCCCTATGCCCACTTCCATGATTATCTAACGTAAAAACGATAAACCCTTTTGAAGCCAAATGCTGAAACCACAATTCCCCACCACCGAGCCAGGTATTGCCAATTAATTGCACATGCGGTCCTCCATACACATAAACAAACACCGGATATTTTTTTGTGGAATCAAAATTCACAGGCGTGATCATGCGACAATACAAATCATCACCCAATTCGCTCTTCAAAGTAAAAATGCGCATTTTACCAAGTTGATAATCTTTAAGTGGATTATCTGCTTTCAAAAGCAACTGCGAATTTCCTCCTGAGGTTTTTACAATTCGTATCTCTCTTGGAATGATTGTACTGCTGAAGTTATCAATAAAATACTCTCCATTCTCATCCAGAATAACATTGTGTATTCCATCTCCAGATGTGAATCGTGACATTTTTGCCTCAGCAATTGTTACTTTATAATAATTAAGTTCGATCGGGCTTGTAGCAGTCGAAGTAAAAAATACACTCTGACCTTTTGCATCAAAACCATTTACATCAATTACATCCCAATTTCCTTTTGTAAGTGGTTTGATCAGTTTACCGCTTACATCATATAAGTACAAATGATTGTGTCCATCACGCATACTCTGCCATATGAATTGCGAAGAATTATTTTTCAAAAATAAAATTGGATGCAATGGTTCCACATATTTATCATCCGTTTCTTCAAATAATGTTTTTACAAAATCCCCTGTCGTTGCACTATATTGGTTTAACCACATGTGATTTTGATCACGGTTCAATACCGCAATGTAAACCGATTGTTCATCCGGACTCCATGCAATGTTGGTGAGGTACTGTTCTTTCGGCTCTCCTGTTTTAAGGTAAATGATTTTTTTCGTCTGCACATCATATATCCCAACTGTAACCTCGTGGCTTTTTCCTCCGGCCATCGGGTATTTAATCGGGTTATCCTTCGCTGGTTTCTCAGCAAAATCTACAAGTGGGTAATCAGTTACCATACTTTGATCCATCCTATAAAATGCCAAACGACTACTCTTCGGTGACCAGAATATTCCTTTTTCAATTCCAAATTCTTCACGGTGCACACTCTTGCCATATACCAAATCACGTGACCCATCATTTGTCAGTTGAGTTGATTGGTGATTGTGATAAAGAAATAAATTGAAAACTTTTGTGTAAGCTGTATAATCTTCATTCGGTGATGCATTCTCATTTTCAGCTTCATCAGGAATTAATATGGAATCTTTTACACTTATTTTTTTTGCAGTGATATCATATTGCCACAAATATTTTTTCTGACTAAATGTAAAAGCTGTTGGGCTGATCCAATTTATCGCAGCAAATTTTGCAAGCGTGTCCTTTCCTGTTTGTTTTAATTTCGAATTCAAATCGCGGATGGAAATAATATCCTTTTTATTTGTTTTTTCGGCAGTTTGTCTCACTAAAATTTCCAAGGAATCACGCAAATCAATGTAGGATATATCATGGGTTCCTTTCACCCACATAAGCTGCGGAAGTTTTTTCGGTGCTAAAGTTGTTTTGCCGCGTAACACAGCATCTTCAATTGAAATGGTTTTTACTTGTGCAAAAGTTGCTGTAATAATTAACGAAATGGCAAGTAAAGCCGCAGATAATTTTTTCATAAAATAAGAGAGTAGTTATGGAGCAATAGTACAAAAATAAAAGAGGAGATTAGTCAGAGTAGTATCGAAAAACAGGATACTGTTTTGTAAATGAAGTAATGGACGACAGGGATGTTCTGATTATTTCTCGGCATTCCTAAATCGCTGTTTAATTCCATTCGGTATTTTCGACCTTTCGGCAATAATTGAAAATTTTGAAAAATAAACCCAATAAAACAACTTCTGTATCTGCAAAATCATCCCTGATTAAAAAGTGGTTGCCGGTGTTGGTGTTTTTATCCGCATTCTTAATCTATGCGCAAACCATCAACTACGATTATGCATGCGATGATCATATTTATACTACAGACAATTCGCTCGTACAAAAAGGAATCTCTTCCATCGGTGATTTAGTAAGTAAAAGTTCCCTTTATGGAAATGATGGTTCTAATTCGGTTTATTACCGACCTGTTTTCCTGGTAAGCTTTGCACTCGAAAAATCTATATTCGGCAACAGTCCTTCGATAAATCATTTTTTTAACGTTTTGCTGTATGCAGTCTTATGTCTTTCGCTTTATTATTTTTTAAGTAAATTATTTAAAGATTACCCATCTTATGTGTCAGTGATAATGACACTCTTATTTATTGCTCATCCTGTTCACACAGAAGTTACAGCCAATATTAAAAGCAGAGATGAGCTGTTCTGCACTTTTTTTGCCATTTGTTCTCTCAGCTTAGTTATGGATTATGTGCAGAAAATGAAAACTCGTTTATTGATTTACAGTATTCTCTGTTTTTTCTTTTGTCTGATGAGTAAAGAAAATGGTCTTTCCTGTCTCGCCCTTATTCCTCTTGTATTATATTTCTTTAGTGAGCGCTCCCCGCGACAAATCGCTTTGATTACTGTCCCATTTATTGCAGTCACTTTCATAAGTATGTTCATTCGATGGTGTGCATTAGATTCCATTATGTTTGATAAGCCTCTTAATATCTGGCAAAACTCACTTGTTGCTACTACTTCTCTTTCAGATCAAACAGCAACGGCATTTACTATTCAGTTGCATGCCCTTAAATTGTTGTTTTTACCCGTTACCCTTTCATGGGATTATTCATATAATCATTTTCCCATTGTTAGCTGGAGTAATTACGCTGCCATACTCTCTTTATTAATTCACCTTTCTCTTATTGGTATTGCCATTGCCGGAATAAGAAAGAAGAATATTTTTTCCTTCGCTATTGTTTTTTATTTCATCACTTCATTCTTAACTTCCAATCTCTTCATTAAGATAGGAACCACGTTTGCAGAAAGATTTTTATTTATGCCCTCAATTGCATTTTGTATTGTCCTGCCTTTCATGGTTTCCAAAATTTTCAAAATTGATCTCAAAACACAATCCTATTCTGGTGCACGTAAAGTATTAGTTCCTTTATCGCTGCTTATCTTACTTTATTCAGCACGAACCCTGGCCAGGAATGCTGATTGGAGAAACAATATGATGATTCTAGAATCAGGCATTCACACCGCACCTAATAGTATGTGGGCGCATTATACCTATGCCATTGAGCTTAACAAAAAATTTAACTCAGAAACAGATCCGGCACAGCGACACGAATTGGCACAGCATATCCTTAATGAATACCAGCGATCTATAGATATTTATCCCCGTCTTGAAATCGCCTATTATGAGCAAGGAGCTATATATAATGCAATTGGTGACACAGCTAATGCTCTTCAGATGTATCAAAAGTCATTATCATTAAAACCTGAGTTTTTGCAAGCATTATATAATGCAGGCGCCATTCAGTTCATCAATAAAAATTATAAGGCCGCATTAATTTATTTTAACAAAGTAAAAGCAATTGATACAGGATATGTAAATGCCTATGTAGGTGCAGGTGTATGTTCCCGCATTCTGAATGATAAAAAAAGTGCAATTAATGACTTTGAAAAAGCATTGTCACTGCATCCTGGCGAGATTAATCTCTTGAATAACCTTTCTGATCTGTATGCTTCTATTGGAGACACAGCAAAGGCGCGTTTTTACAATAGTCAATCAGCAAATCAATAACCGCTAAAAAAAGTAAGCCGTAAATGGCGATAATAAAATATGGCTGTTTCCTGAAACAAAGGTTGAAAAATTTTGTTTTTATCTCATTTTAAAGTCTTCATTCTGCAATAGTCAAAAAAATTACATTTGTATCTTCAGATTGATTGTAAAATTATAAACCTTAATACCTCCATCAAATGAAAAAAACAATCCTGATTTCATGTTTCAGTATCTGTTCAGTTGTTATGCTAACACAATGCTCGCAAAACAACGCGGTTAAAGAACAGCAAACTGACGAAGCTAACTCTGGGGACAGCTCCGCAGTTAAATTAATGTCCAATCAATCAGATGTTGAACGCGGACGTTACCTTGTAGCCATTTGCGCTTGCGATGATTGCCATTCGCCTAAAATTATGACGGAGCAAGGCCCCGTGGTTGATTCCACCAGGAGATTGTCCGGCCACCCTGCTGATATGAAATTAGCAGAGATCAAACAAAGTGAGATCGCTCCGGGTAAATGGTACCTGGGTGAACAAGACCTAACGGCATGGGTAGGTCCATGGGGTGTTTCATTTCCCGTAAACCTTACACCTGATACTGAAACAGGTACCGGATCATGGACACCCGAATTATTTATCAGGATCATGCGCACCGGTAAATTCATGGGCATCGAATCAGGGCGGTCGTTATTACCTCCCATGCCATGGCAGAACTACAGGCAAATGACCGATGAGGATCTTTCCGCAATATTTGCATACCTCAAATCATTACCTCCAATATCCAACAAGGTTCCTGATCCTCTGCCTCCTGTGGCTATGAAAAAAAGTTAAGTCACAAGTTTCTAATCTTATTCTCAAACTACTTTTCATTTAAAGCAACATAATAAATCCGTCATTCCAAAATAAAAAGAGGCTGTCTCAAAAGTGAGACAGCCTCTTATTTTACGTTACTTATTAGTTTTACTTCAGTGAAGAAATCTTAATACTTTTTGAACCTGCCGAACCGGTGGTTACTGTTGCATAATACATGCCTTTGCGAAGGGCAGAAGCATCATAATTTATTTCAACAGGACCTTCCATCATTTGTGCTTTATCAGCTAATGTATTCACCAGTCTTCCTTCCATATCAAAAATTTTCACCGTCACCTGGTCATCCGTTGGAAGCACAAATGAAAGTGTAGTTTGATTTGCAAAAGGATTTGGATAAGCATTCAATTGTATATCATTTTCACCTGTAAGCTCTTCTCCTTCACGGCAAGGAGTTGTAACATGACCGGTACCTGAATTTTTTGGGCAACCATTTTTCTGTACCCTCACCCTGTAATCGCCTGCGTTGTAAGCTGTATAGCTTGAGGCATTAGCGCCCGGTATTTGAATATTATTCTTGTACCAAACATAAGAGAATGCAGGATCAGGGCTAACGAAGAAGGTCACATTGTTTCCTACACAGAAAGATAAAGGACCGGAAACAGTTACTGTGAAATTCGGACGTGTAGTGTAAGTAACATTTACCGCTGAAGAAGAAGTGCTGCAACCAGAGCCATTACTTACAGCCACAGAATAATTACCTGCAGATGATACATCAATCGAACGGGTTGTTTCACCGGTTGACCATAAATACTGAGGAGCAGCGGCAACAGTTGTCAAATTAATACTTGAGCCTTCGCAAACATTAAACACACCACGTGAAGTAGTGATAACAGGAGTTGGCAAGGCTGTGCCAGAACCAACACTTACTGTAGTTGCATTTGATGTGGAAGAACAACCGTTATTTGTTGCAGTAACCACATAATTACCTGAGGTTGTAACTATAATTGAGCGGGTAGTTTGTCCTCCGGGACTCCATAAATAAGTTCCATTAGCACTGTTAGAAGTTAAAGTTACAGAACCCCCGTTACAGAAAGTGGTAGGTCCTGATGCTGAAACAGTATTTGATGGAATTGGATTTACTGTAACACTTGTGACCGGGGAAACAGAATTACATCCCGTTCCAAAATCAACAGTCACCACATAGTTGCCCGTAGCATTAGCAGAAATGGTTCTTGTTGTTGCACCATTTGACCATAAATAAGTATTTCCGGAAGTTGCAGTTAAATTAACACTTCCGCCCTGGCAGAATGTAGTTGCACCAGATGCTGTAATAGTTGCAGGAGTTCCTGAACCAACTGAAACCGGGATTACCTGTGAAGTTCTGGAGCAACCATAAATATTTGAAATGGTAACAAAATAATTTCCGGAAGTAGTAGCAACTATTGATCTGGTTGTTTGTCCACCTGGGCTCCACAAGTAAGTTCCGGTTGAATTATTAGCAGCAAATGTTACTGAACCTCCATTGCAGAATGTTGTAGGGCCGGAAAGAGTTACGCCATTTCCCGGACGTGGCCGAACGATAATTGTGGTAGCAGGAGAAGCAGAAGTACATCCTCCGCTATACGTTACAATTACTGAATAATTACCGGCATTAGATGCATTGATAGAGTTAGTAGTTGCCCCATTTGACCATAAATAACTGCTACCAGCATTTGCTGTGAGTGTAACATTTCCACCATTGCAGAATGTGGTGTTGCCCGAGGCAGTTATTGAAGCAGGTGTTCCTGAACCGGTAATTGTAACAGTTGTAACAGCAGAAGTTACAGAGCAATTTCCTGAAGTTACAACAACAGAATAATTGCCAGCAGTGCTTACCGTGATAGAACGTGTTGTTTGTCCACCGGGACTCCATAAATAAGAGCCGGTTGGATTATCAGCAGTTAGAATAACTGAACCTCCATTACAGAATGTAGTAGAACCTGATGGAGTAACACCATCAGAAGGCAATGAATTTACTGTAACTGTTGTAGCAGGAGAAGTAGATGTACATCCTCCGGAATAAGTAACTGTTACTGAGTAATTGCCAGGTGAGCTTGCTGTTATTGTTCTTGTAGTTGCTCCGTTCGACCAGAGATAGCTGTTTCCTAAATTGGCAGTAAGGTCAACACTTCCACCCTCGCAGAATGTAGTGCTCCCGGATGAAGTAATTGAAGCAGGAGTTCCTGAACCACTAATAGTAACAGTTGTTACAGGAGAAGTTGCAGAACAATTTCCGGTACCGGTAACTACCACTGAATAATTTCCAGCAGATGTAACATTAATTGAACGGGTAGTTTGTCCGCCTGGGCTCCATACATAAGTTCCGGTAGCATTATCAGCAGTCAAAGTAACTGATCCGCCTGAACAGAAAGTAGTAGAGCCAGATGGCGTCACAGTATTTACAGGAAGTGGGTTTACTGTCACTGTCATTGCTGGGGATGTAGAAGAACACCCACCGCCATAAGTTACAGTAACAAAATAATTTCCACTTGTTGTAGTATTTATTGAATTGGTAGTTGCACCCGTTGACCATAAGTAACTATTACCAACATTAGCAGTAAGTGTTACGTTTCCTCCCTGGCAGAAAGTGGTGCTGCCTAAGGAAGTTATAGTAGCGGGAGTTCCTGAACCGCTTATTGTAACTGTTGTTACTGCTGAGGTGGAAGAACAACTTCCTGTTCCTGTGACAACTACTGAATAGTTTCCTGCTGTTGCAACATTAATTGAACGCGTGGTTTGTCCTCCTGGACTCCATACATAAGTTCCGGTAGCATAATCAGCAGTTAAGGTTACCGAACCGCCCGTGCAGAATGTTGTTGGACCTGATGGAGTAACAGTGTTTAAAGGAAGAGGATTTACAGTGATGGCAGTTACAGAAGAAGTAGAAGTACATCCCCCCGTATAAGTAACCATAACTGAGTAATTACCTGTTGCGTTTGCAGAAATCGTTCTTGTTGTTGCTCCGTTTGACCAGAGATAATTGCTTCCTAAATTAGCAGTAAGGTTTACATTTCCACCCTGGCAGAATGTTGTATTTCCAGAAGGAGTTATTGTAGCAGGAGTACCGGAACCGCTTATTGTAACAGTCGTTACCGCAGAAGTAGCAGAACAGCTTCCCGTACCGGTCACAACTACTGAATAGTTTCCAGCAGATGTAACATTAATTGAACGTGTAGTTTGTCCACCCGGGCTCCATACATAAGTTCCTGTACCATAATCAGCAGTTAAAGTAACTGATCCGCCTGAACAGAATGTTGTTGGACCTGATGTTGAAACAGTGTTTAATGGAAGAGGATTTACAGTGATGGCAGTTACAGAAGAAGTAGAAGTACATCCTCCGGTATAAGTAACTGTTACTGAATAATTACCTGTTGCAGATGCAGCAATTGTTCTTGTAGTTGCACCATTAGACCACAAATAGGAACTTCCTGAATTTGCAGTAAGATTCACACTTCCGCCCTGGCAGAATGTTGTAGCCCCTGATGGAGTTATAGTAGCTGGAGTTCCTGAACCACTTATTGTTACTGTTGTTACAGCAGAAGTAGATGAACAGCTTCCTGTACCGGTCACAACTACTGAATAGTTTCCAGCTGTTGTAACATTAATTGAACGTGCAGTTTGTCCTCCCGGGCTCCATACATAAGTTCCGGTAGCATAATCAGCAGTTAAGGTAACTGATCCGCCTGTACAGAATGTTGTTGGACCTGATGCTGAAACAGTGTTTAATGGAAGAGGATTTACAGTGATGGCAGTTACAGAAGAAGTAGAAGTACATCCTCCGGTATAAGTAACTGTTACTGAATAATTACCTGTTGCAGATGCAGCAATTGTTCTTGTAGTTGCACCATTAGACCACAAATAGGAACTTCCTGAATTTGCAGTAAGATTCACACTTCCGCCCTGGCAGAATGTTGTAGCCCCTGATGGAGTTATAGTAGCTGGAGTTCCTGAACCACTTATTGTTACTGTTGTTACAGCAGAAGTAGATGAACAGCTTCCTGTACCGGTCACAACTACTGAATAGTTTCCAGCTGTTGTAACATTAATTGAACGTGCAGTTTGTCCTCCCGGGCTCCATACATAAGTTCCGGTAGCATAATCAGCAGTTAAGGTAACTGATCCGCCTGTACAGAATGTTGTTGGACCAGATGCTGAAACAGTATTCAATGGAAGAGGATTAACCGTAACAGCAGTAACAGGTGATGTTGAATTACATCCGCCTGTATATGTAACAGTTACTAAGTAGTTGCCTGTTGCGTTTGCAGTGATAGTTCTTGTTGTCGCTCCATTAGACCATAAATAAGAAGTTCCGGAGTTAGCTGTAAGATTTACAGTTCCTCCCTGGCAGAATGTTGTATTTCCTGATGGAGTAATTGATGCAGGAGTTCCCGAGCCGCTTATAGTAACGGAAGTAACCGCTGAAGTAGAAGAACAATTTCCCGCACTGGTTACAATTACTGAATAGTTACCAGCCGCGGAAACAGTAATAGCCCTCGTTGTTTGTCCACCCGGACTCCATAAATAAGTTCCTGTACTGTAATTTGCAGTTAACGTTACCGATCCGCCCGAACAGAATGTTGTTGGACCTGATGCTGTAACACCATTAGAAGGAATAGGATTAACTGTAACCGAAGTAACAGGAGAAGTAGCACTGCATCCACCGGAATAAGTTACAGTTACTGCGTAGTTTCCTGCTGTATTAGTAGTAATTGTTTTTGTTGTTGCTCCGGTTGACCAGAGATAAGAAATTCCTGTATTGGCAGTAAGGCTAACATTGCTTCCCTGGCATATTGAAGTAGAGCCTGAAGGCGTAATAGTTGCCGGTGTACCGGTACCACCTATTGAAACTGTTGTAACAGGCGATATTGCGGTGCAGCCATTTGCATTCGTTATCGTTACCTGGTAATTTCCTGTATCGGAAACGGTAATTGCACGGGCAGTTAATCCGTCTGGTGTCCAGTAATAAGTACCTGTTGCATTGCTTGCTGTTAATGTTACTGAACCTCCCGCACAAAATGAAGTTGGACCTGATGCAGAGACATTATTTGAAGGTTTTGGATTCACAGTAACTATTTCAGGTAATGAAACAGCTAGTATAGCCCCGTTTGTAACCGACACAATATAAGATCCTGAAGAGGTAACTTTAATTGACTGAGTAGTAGCTCCATTTGACCATAAATAAGATGTACCGGAATTAGCAGTAAGTATCACACTATCACCCTGGCAAAAAGTGGTTGAACCGCTGGTAATAATAGAAGCAACATTTCCAACTATATTACAGAACCCAGCCACATTTGCCGTATAATAGGTTCCACTTGCAGGTGTAACCGTGATTTTATCAATTTCAATTCTAGTATTGCTGCACGTAACTGAAAGGGTGTGGTTTTGCAACGATAAATTATTGAATGTAATAGGAAGATTTGTTGTAGCATCAAAACGATACCATTTCCAGTTTGTATCCTGCACGCAGCCAATGGTGTGTGTGTTAGCACCATCTAATGATACGGTGAAGCTTTGAGCAGAACCGTCTTTACTTCTTGCCATCACCCACAAATAATGATTGGCGATAACTGACCCACGTGGTTGAAAATTGTATTCAACCGTTCCGGCAGAATTAAAGGAAATATAAGAGGTGTAGTTTGTAAAATTCCCTGCTGGTGTTCCTGTTGGGACTTTTGTTTTAATAGTTACAGGAGCAGTGTTGTCATACAACTCAGCTTCGAGATCAAATGATTTGCTCCAGTAAGAAGGATGCTTGTATTCATGCCATCCATCTAACTGATAGAATACAGGAGCTGAAGGAACTGTATTATCATAAATATAAGTACTTCCTTGTCTGCGAATATTAAATTTTAATGATTGGCCATCAAGGCTAATGGCTGCTACATCTTCTAAATCAGCATTCCCTGCCATGTTGGAGTTAGGCTGAATAGTTCCCGTAATAAGGTATTTGTTTTGTGAGTTGTGTTTCCGGGCAACAATTAATTTACGCATATCACCGGCTTTAAATGAATAACCGGGATCAGTAGAACCTGTTTGGGTTTTCATTACATCTCCTTCCAAGATGTGCCCATTGCGAAGCAAATCTTCATAGCGGCTGGTGATTGCTTGGACATAAGAAGGATATACCATCTGCCATACATAATTCTGCGGCAGTTGTGGAGGAATAGCTGTGACAAAAAATCCTGTCTGGAAATTTGTAGCACCCGTTGCAGCAATAGCTTTTAATAATCCAAGCCATTGTCCTGGTCTTGCATAACGTTCTTCATCATACGACCAACCGGGAGAAACTGTTGGAGAGTTTAAACTATCACCAAATCCGTACTCAACAAATCTTGAGTCAACAACATACTGCCATCCGTTATAATCACCTGCACGGTATCTCCAGTTGCGAGGGTTTCCAGTGTAAACATCTCCGGTAGGATAATGCTCCCCATTAACAATTGAACTGATTGTGCGGGTTTGACCATATTCCCAGCCACTTGGATTACCTGTAATCTGGTAGTGGATAAAACGGGTATTTGATAATTGTGATAAATTAAGAAACTGGCTTGTATAAGCATCTGTAAATCTCCTCATACGGTTACCAACATAGGTGCGGTCGTCCATTCCACTAGCAGCCTTTGCAGCACTCACCAATGGGTCTGCATTCAATCCTCCTGTTGCATAATGTGTAATCATTTCGCCATTTTCAAAAAGGAAATTCAAGGGGCGAGTCATTTTAGAAAATATTTGAGAAAGATTATTGCGCTGTGTGAGCCCATCGAATCTGATAGAATCCAGCGGAGCTTCAGGGCTTAATACCTTTCCTGTAATAACGTTTCCGTTACGATCAATAAAATTCCCTGCGCTATTACGCATGTATGAAGAATTAGGAAGACAGCCACATTTAGCATATGGTTCAATGGAGGTCTTACCAATGGAAGCAGGTGAAATATCGGGCCAATACATATTCGCTGAAGTTTTCCAGGTAGGATTATCATTACCCATTTTTATCCATGCACCTGTAAAAGTGTTGGTATCTCCGGCTTGATAAGAAGAACCAGTATTGGTGGCAACCACAAGAGAATAATTATAATTAGTAACAAATTCACGTTGAAATTGTTTGCTCTTGTTGACTTGTTCACTGTAGGAAAACAGCCCTCCTAATCCCTGCCCTGATAAATAGGCCGGATTAAAAACGGGCACATTAGTAGGCAGTGTATGATTTGGTTTATATCTTGGAGTTGGAAAACTCTTTAATTGTTCCAACGGATCAACATTTACAACCGGATGTCCGGGTGCATATTCCAAAGGATCAACAGGACCTGTTACTGCATCGGCTGCCGGAACAGGAACAGTAGAATTTGAAAAGCTATAGTGATGATTTTGCGAAACCTCGGTAAAGTGTTTATAAATCATTTTGTCTGGCAAAGCATAATTATAAATAGCTATTTCATCCATGTCACCAAAAAACTTGTAATAGGTGATGGCAGTATTTAAATCACAAATGTTTGAGTTTGGAGTAGCAGTATTGGCAGGAAAAAGACCCGGTGCAAGTAAAGTATCAGAAAAACCTTCCGGTAATTGACCATCAACCCATACATCCTTCTGACCAGTTTTTGCATTATACCTGAAAACCATGTGATGAAATTTGCCATCCATGTAGTATCCATAAGATGCACGGCCTAATCCATCCAGGTCAATATCAAAGTTCTCGCTGGTAGCGGTAGTAGATCCTGTAGGAATAATTTTGGTTGTAAATCTCATGTCAGGATATCCAAATCTAATATTAACTGCACCATCACGTCTTGCAATCAAACTTACGGTCTCATTGATATCAGCATCGAACCTTACAAGAAACTCCACTGTAAATCCTGTGTCTAACGGAAGCGTATTTGAGCCAATTATTTTATTGGAATTGGCACTAATACCAATGCATTTTCCAACCCCTGAACTTCCTGAATTATTAATGGAATAGGCAGATGCAAAATAGGTAGGATCCAAATCACTCCGATTCATTGAATCTTTCAGAGGATTTACTCCATCCATCGTCCAATAATTATATGGAAGATAATTTTGTGCAACTGCATTATTCATCAAACCGAAAAAGATGACGATTGCACTAAGGGCAATAATAAAATTGTTTTTGAGCATAATATGGGGTGTGTTTTTGTTTTTCAATTTTTAATAGGGAATTTTACATAAAATTCCTGTCAGCCACTGCTATTTATTTTTACTAAATAATTAAATTGATTGAGGGAGATTTCAAATATATGGAAGAGTTTCCTTTGACAACGGAGTGAATTATTAACATCTTGTAAGTATTTCATTTTCAATAATAAAAATTTGTTAGTTTGATTTTAAAATTGAGATTGGCCAACAGTATTTTGTAATTCGCCCTTTTAATTTGAATTTTCGCCCATCCACTTTTATTAAAAATGTACGCTTTTTCATCTTTATTTTATTTCAATGAATGAGGAAATAAGTTTTGCATTTAGCGAGCTTTTGAACCCACTTTGGGTTGCCGTTTTTTCGAAAATATTTCACAATATAAGTGACCAGGAGTACTGACATTTCTTTGTTTATTGGATTAGGTTAAATGTTCCTTTTTTAGTTTGTCTTCCCCCAGTAGGGCCTTGTGCCGACAAGCTGTAAGCATAGGCACCCTGGGGAGCAGTTTTGCCTTTAAATGTTCCATCCCATCGTTCATTCATATTAGTGGTTTCAAAAATCATTTCACCCCACCTATTATAAATAACCAAATTAAAATCTCTGATAGCTTCCCCAGTTATACCAAATGTGTCGTTCAACCCATCACCGTTTGGAGTAAAGGTATTAGGAACATAAATGGTCATTGCTGGGATAACTTCTACTTCATTTGATAAGCTGAAAACCGAGGGATTACCATATTTATAGGCAGTGACTCTATATTTTCTCGAAAACTGAACCTGTGAAAAGGAACTTGTTGTGATTAATATGAAAAGTATCAGGGAATAATATTTTTTCAAACCAGGTTTCATTTCTTTATGAATTTTGACGCAATCTATGCCCGCAATTCATTTTGAAGGATTCATTAAAATGAACATGTGACTTTTGTAAGGTTTGCTTGGAAAAGGACTTAAGGTGAAGTACATTTTCAATACCTCAGTTTACTTATCGCCTTGAAATGAAGCGATTAGAATTTAAAATGAATTCTGAAATAAACGGAGATACTTGAATGATTAAAGAAAAATTAAGTTGAGATAAATTAAAAATTGGTAATAGCAATAATGTCTTACAAAATCCTGTGGGCGATTACTAACTATTAAGAAACATTTTTCTGTAACTCACCCAAAAATAAATTTGAGAATGCAGATTATGTATTATATTTGAGGTAATTAATTAAGTATAATAATGAAGTTGATTAATCTTCTAATTGTTTTCGAGCTGATATATAATACTATAATAAATAAGCCAGGACATAAAAATCCTGGCTGTTTTATTTTTATACAATCCATTTAAGTTTAACAATCATTAAATTCTTAAAACTATGCAGACAAAAGAGCAACTGATGGAAATGAAATCAGAACATGATCAATGGCAGGATAAAATAAAATTCTACCGTGATGAGATCAAACAATTCAACAATCACCTTGAAAGTGTTGCGCGTCCAAATGCGCCAAGAGAAGTGATGGCTGCAGTTGAACATTTTCAAAATCAATTTATCCGACAGCGCGAAGTACTAGATATAATAAGGCATGAATTCAAACAGCACGAAAATTATATTGAACGCCTTGAAAAAACTTCTGATACTGCCGATGTTCAGGAGAACATTCAGAAAATTCATAGCATACAAAGAGAAAAGCTTGACCAGTTTGAGAAAATATTCCACGAACTCAGAGGCGAGTTCAATGTGTTCTTAAACCAGGTTGCATAATTAAATTATAGAATGCATTAAAAACCGGGAGTATTTAACATCCCGGTTTTTTTTATTTACATCATTAATAAAATTAAGCTGCAAACCACAACCAGCATGAGAAAGACTTCCGCGACAAATAATATTTTACTCCATTTTTTTTGCGGCATACTCAGCATTGGATGTCGTTTCTTCACTTCATCCTGCATGTGGTTATAAGTGATAATAGGATCATGTTTAAACATGGCTTATAATTTTTTATAAAAACAATTTAGGGTTAGTCGCCTTAAATAAATTACTTCCTTCGCTTAACTATATCTTTTGTAAGAAAAACAATTTTTTAATCGAAGAAAGAATACAAAAATTGAAACCGGATATTTTTGCCGCGTATAAATTGTCTATGTTTATAACAGATTTCATTGATGAATAAAACTTTGTTTGTTTTAGGAGCACCTCGTTCCGGAACTACTTTACTCGTAAATTTTCTTGCAACAAATCAATCTAAAATCTGTGGCACAGCCTGGGAATCCCAATTCTATATGGCTTTCAGACGCAAACCTTTCACTTTAGACAGCTTTCTCAAGAACCGTTATTTTGCTCATCTGCTAACCGCAGAAGAAATTACAGACATCTTTTCCAGATCAAAATCGCACACGGATTTTTTTAGAAATGCGATAAGACTTAAATTAGAACAAAGCGGTAAGCAAATATTTATTGAGAAAAGTCCAACACACACACATTATTATAAATCCATCATTAAAGACTTTGACAATCCTGAATTTATTATCATAAACAGAAATCCTTATGATTGTATTCAATCCATAGCAACAACTAAATGGATGACCTTGCCGAGTGATGTATTTCCGAAAAGCATACGGTCAAACAAATCCATTCGTTATTTCTTTTCTGCTTATATATTTTACGACTATACAAGGGTTGCCAATAAAATAAGTAAACATCCATTGTGCATTCTCACTTTAAATTATGAGGATATCATTCTTGAAAAAATAAATGTAAAAGAATTGCTGGACAAAGCGCTCGGAATTGAATTGGATCCCTTGTATGTACCCCGCCCCTATTCCAATGCTGTAAAGCATAAAGAAAATAAATTAGACAGAAGCCGCATCGGTGATTATAAAAACGTAATGCCGAAAAATGTTCAGCGATATATCAGGGCTATATACTTTCCCGAAAATTTTACAGATCACCTTATCCGAATCCCAATGATTGCACTTTTTGAATTTGGACATTTATTTTCCCGCATCTTTAGAAAAAGGTAAAGTGAGTCATGGCAGACTTCGAATTTTATACCGTTGTTATGTACCTGGAAAGGAGTTACTCGAAAAATTTATGCGGGAAACGTAAACGAAATTCCGAAGAATGACAATGATTAAATCAACTCGTGAAATAATCGTTTAACGGCTCGAAAACAAAATCAATCCATCCGTCATAGTGCTTATCCGCTTCTTCCGCACTTGGCAACTGTGAATGTTCCAATAAAACTTCAGCACCTGCTGGATGTTCCTTAAAAATGTATTTAACAATAGAAGCGTGAGTGTTTTTACTCCACTCACTTGCTTTCCATGTATAGCTTAATTCTTTTCCGGGCTTATAAGTGATCACTTCTCCCTTCACCCATCCGTCAAACAATTCAAACTTACCACCTGGTTTGCTTTCCACAACTCCCAATTCACCGCTCCATGCAGCAATAATTCCTGAATCTGTTAAGGCTTCGAAAACCTTTTCTGGTGTTGAATAAATAATAAAAGAAGTTTTTATCGAAAAGCCGTCTTTTGTTTTAACACTGCTCATTATTTTACAAAAACAATTTTCTTGTTGAATGAATTATCATTCACGGTTACACTCACAAAATAAATGCCTTCATAATATTTGTTCTGAATTTCAAACTGATGTTTACCGGTTGAGTAATGCCCTTGTGCAATGGTTGTTACATTTTTACCAAGCATATCATACAAATCCATTTTTAATGAACCACTTTCTTTCAAATCCATTTCTACAGTAGCTGAACCAGATGCCGGATTAGGATGAAGATTAAAAGCATATTGTTCTGCAAGAATTTCATTAATGCCAACGAAGCCTGTAAGATTTATATCATCAATATAAAAGTTATTTCCATCATCTTGAGTGTATTCAAATTTTACACGTAGGCTCGGAGAATTATTCATTGCAAGCGTCACCGGTTGGGTAACCCACTGTGCTGCATTAGGTACAAAGCTGGCCGTAGTAACTCCTCCTGACCCTGTCCTCAACGAAGGTCCGTATTTCGTTAATCTTTGTGCCCACGATTGTCCGCAATTATTACTTACAAAAACTTTTAATATTGAACTATCCGTGCTGCTCTTCGATGCAAAGGCATATTTGAAAGTAAAAGATGTGCCAGTCACGTTAGTAAGATTTAAGGTTGGAGTAATGATTGCATCTATAGTCCCGGTTGCATTACCTGATTGATTTAATAAACGAACCGAATGTGTTCCGGTTGCACCTGTGGCTCCGGTAATGGAAAACGCGTTAGTGGTTCCTTCATTTTCAATTGACCACTCACTTCCCGGTATTGTTAAAGTTTCAAATCCTTCACTGTAAGGAATGTTATTGGAGCCAATAGATGGAAGAACCGTTACAAGCAATGGGCGCAGCAGTGTGTTTGATCCTGTGCTATTGGAAGCAGTAAGAGAGACATCGTAAGTGCCTGGAACGTTATATTGAACAGTTACATTTTGTGTAGATGCTGTGTCAGGAGTTCCTCCCGGACAATCCCAATCCCATGTAGTGGGAGTTCCCCGCCATGATACATCATTAAAAGTAACCGATTGGCCGGCACACACATAAATTCTTTTGTTTGAAAAATCTGCTATTGGTGAACAAAGTTGTGCTATATGACCATCTTCAGTACCGGTTGCAATCAAATTTGGTTCCTGCCACAAATTATCCCTGTACTGAATTCCATTATTCAACGCAGCATGCATTACCGCCTTTTGGCCATCTGTAAACATCTTGTGACAGGCAGCATAATCCATATAATTCTGTACATTATCAATCGTATCATTTGGACCTGACCCGCAAGTGTTTTGAGAAAGATTACATGCGGAAGGATTACTTCCGCTGCAGTTTGGTGTATCAAATATTCCATCATCAATATTACAGTTTGATGCCAGTCCGGGAGTATTGGAATTCCCCCAGGTATGTGGAAGATTAAGCCAGTGCCCTGTTTCATGAGCTAATGAACGCGATTGATAATTTCCACCGGATGGCCCTATTACATAAGTGGATAATATTTCCACACCGTCATTCACATCATTAGTAGCACCCGGATAATAAGCATAACCTGCAGCTCCACTTGCTATATGTTGCACAACCCACACATTAAAATATTTATCATTGTCCCAATCGTCAAGTGATTTTAAGTTGTTACCGGCACTGTATGTCAGTGTAGTTTGAGTTCTGGTGATTCCATCAGTGCAATTACCATTTGGATCAATGGTGGCAAGACGAAATTGAATCTGGCAATTAGCAAAAACGGGTTGAAAGGTGGATATTACATCTACCGTATCAGAATTTAATTTCTGAAAGCTTTGGTTTAAAACCTCCACGGCATCTAATATCTGCTGCCTGCTGATATTTTCACCTCCGTAATTATGCATTACATGAAATACAATCGGAATAGTATAAATTACTCCTCCCGGAGTATTAACACGTTGCTCCGGCCCGATAAAGTTTTTAGTAAAATCTTCTAATTGCTTTCTGCGCACCAATATTTGTGGGTCTTTTTGAATTTCCAGCCAGTACATTGAATCGGTGATGCACGGTTTTATATCATCCACCTGTGCAATTGCAATTGATGAGATAAATAATGAAAGAGTAATTAATAATTTTTGCATTAGCTTAAATTTATTTTGAATAGTGTTTTAACGAACGATTAATTTTTTAGAAATGGATGTTTCACCAAAGGAAAGTTTTACGAGATAAACTCCTGGCTCAGGATTTTGTTTTATAAAAATCTGGTGCTCACCGGAATTAAAATGCTGCTCCATAGATTTTATAATTCTCCCTGAAATATCCATTAATTCCATTTTCACATTTGAATCCACAATAGTAGAAAATGCTATAGTAGTACTTTCCGAAGATGGATTGGGATAAATGTTAACATTTGATTGCTGTGCATTTAATTCGTCAATTCCAACTACTCCTCCGATGTTTATATCATCTATGTAAATGTTATTACCAAAATTATGTGTGAATTCAAATTTGAAACGAATATTCGGCTGACCTCCAAGAGTTGCAATGTTAGCGCTTGCACTATCCCACTGAGAGGTGTTTACCGGAATAAAACTGGAAGCAACAACATTGGCAACTGTTGGCAATCCAGGACCACCCTTGGTCAATCTCACGGTCCATGTTTTGCCGCAATCCGTTGAAAAAGATACTACCAGTTTATCATCATTGGCAGTTGTTGCGTTGACAAATGCAAAAGCATATTTGAACTTCATTGTTGGGGCAGCCACGTTGCTAAAATCAAAAGCGGGTGTTATGAACTCATCAAACCCCTTATCATTGCCAGAAATGTTTCTAAGTAATAATGACTGGGAACCACTGAATGCAGCTAAAGGAGTTTCTTCCCATGTATTTCCCTGGTTGGCATTTATCACAAACCAATCCGTATATGGAAATCCTGCACCACTTTCAAAACCTTCGGAAAAAGGAACTGATACCGTAGCATTCGGGTCACTTACCGTAACCATTCCGGGAATTGTTTTTGTATCAGTGCCTGCTGAATTAGTAACAGATAATACTACATCATAAGTCCCCGGAGAATTATAAGTAACAGTTGGGTTTGCTGAAGTATCTGATGCAGGTATACCTCCCTGGAATGTCCATGTTCGGGAGCTAACAGCTCCATTCCATGATTCATCTTTAAATGACAAAGAACCACCCGGACAAACAAAACGATGACGCGGAATAAAATCAGCATGTGGTGAACATAAAACTGCTGGAGTTCCATCAGTTCCTGTTGCAGTCAGATTTACTGTTGTATATAAATTATTTCTTCCACTTACTCCTGAGTTTAAAGCAGCATCCATTCGCGCAGATTGTCCAAGACTAAACATGGTTTTACATGCACCATCGGTATAATCCATATGATCTACATACAAATCACCATTTGGAGAATTTCCTGTACAATTACTCAGATGCGGCCAACTTGGGCAAAGACTAATATTTGATTGCTCTTGTGGAGGCGTATCTGCAACCATATCATTACCACACGTTGCATCACCCCATATATGACGGAGATTAAACCAATGGCCAACTTCATGCGTTGCAGTACGTCCGTGATCATTATTACCTGCAGCAGAACCGATTGATCCAACGAAATCTGCACGCAGCACTACTCCATCTGTAGTATCGGCACCACCAGGAAACTGGGCAAACCCTGCAACATAAGTACCCGGAACTACTACACCGTTTGATGTAATAATTGTACTAACAGTCCATATATTGAGATATTGATCTGTCGGCCACCTGATCAATGATTTTACATTGCTGCGTGCATTATACGTCAGTGGTGAATAAGTATAAGTAACTCCATCCGTACAGTTGCCATTAGGGTCTTTTTGTGCGAGCCTGAATTCAATATTGCAATCCGCAGCAAGTGGTCTAAATACAGCAGGTGTATTTACGGTGTCAGCATTATGATAACGATAGTCCTTATTTAATGAATCAACCTGGCTGACAATCTGGTCTCGTCCAATTTTCTCAGGTCCGTTATAATGTATAACATGAAAGACAACCGGAATTATGTAAGGAGTACCGGGCGTACGGCTGGTAGTTCCACCATGCTGTGCAATCCACGACTCAGTAAATTTTTCCAGCTGTTCTCTTCCTTTCAAAAGTGAAGGGTTTTTAGCTGCATCTTCCTGGAATTGAATTTCGGTGAGACAAGACTCCTGTGCTTTTGCACTTATCGCCACAATTAGTAATAAAATAAGAGTATAAATTCTTTTCATGGATATGCATTTAAGTTTGACCTGTGCTTTGGAAAAGGATGGCTAAGATACAAAGTTTAAGAGTTAGGTCTTATCATAAAACTCCATCAGAATTTTGTAAAACATTTGACCTGTTTTTGCCTGATTTATAAGTCATCCAGATAAATCCTGTAGTTAACAGCATAGACGTTAACAAAAACATATTATCTCCTGTCTGGGTTCCGATGGTATCCGGATCAAATGAAAGCTGATTTCTTTTTTGCAGGAAAAATAAAATTACAGCTCCTGCATTATTAATAAAGTGTGCAAATATTGAAAGCCATAAAGAACCGCTCCACAACACAAGGTATCCGAGATAAATGCCGAGCATCATTCTTGGAAGAAATCCATAAAACTGCAAATGCAATGCGCTAAAGGCAATGGCCGATAGAATAATTCCTGCATGTTTGTTTTTTGTCATTTCGATTAAGAGTTTCTGAACTCCCCCACGAAATAGCAGCTCTTCGCCTATTGCAGGAAGCAATGCTATCACAAATAAATTTACCAGTAGCCCTCCCAATCCACTTACTTCCAAAAAAACTTTTGTTATTTCGTCTGCACGATCCTCCGAATCCCTCATCCATTCTTCCAATGATTTTAAAATTTCCGGAAGTGAAAGATGCTTGTTGAGTTCCATCATATAATTAATCACTGGCCCTGAAATGAGAATGGTTAGCAGCACCAATAAGATTTGAATTGCTTTAGGAGAAACATTCAACTTAAGCCATGCAAAGAGATTTGTATCAAATAAAAATGCTGCAGCAAGTACCGGAACAATAAACAAACCGATCGCTGAAAATGCCTGCATCAACTTTAACGCACTTACGACTTGTGGATTATTAGTATCATTCATTATTCCTGGATCTGTAAATGGATTGATGCCATAAAATAGAACGCAACCCAGGCTCGCAAGCAAGGTAAAAATCACCACAAAAAACAAAGCAAAACCTATTAAAACCAGCAGCTTGCGATATGGTGAACGATCGGCTAGCAGTGCGTGAAACATCATTTTCAAGTAAATTTGCGCGAAGATAATTTTAGTATTGAGTATCGAGTAGTGAGTACAGAGAAAAAACACTTACTAAATACTCTCTACTTGATACTAATTACTCGATACTCAATACCTTATTATGGTTAAAATCGGCAACATAGAACTGGGTGAATTTCCACTCCTGCTCGCTCCCATGGAGGATGTGAGCGATCCGCCCTTTCGTTTTGTGTGCAAGCAGAATGGAGCTGATCTTATGTTTACTGAATTTATCAGCAGTGAAGGATTGATCCGTGATGCTGCAAAGAGTGTTCAGAAGCTCGACATTTTTGAATATGAACGCCCTATTGGTATCCAACTTTTTGGAAGTGATATTGACAGCATGCGGGAAGCAGCAGAGATTGCAGACCATGCTAATCCTGATTTGATTGACATCAATTATGGTTGTCCTGTAAAAGCTGTAGCGTGCAAAGGTGCAGGTGCAGCATTGCTTCAGGACATTCCAAAGATGGTTCAGATGACATCAGAAGTTGTTAAGATTGCAAATCGCCCTGTAACCGTAAAGACTCGCTTAGGATGGGACGACAAAACAAAAAATATTGTTGAAGTTGCTGAACGATTACAAGACATCGGCATCCAGGCATTAAGCATCCACGGACGCACTCGCGCTCAAATGTACAAGGGAGGAGCTGATTGGGAATTAATTGGAGAAGTAAAAAGTAATCCTCGCATCCGCATCCCGATTTTTGGCAATGGCGATGTGGACACTCCGTCAAAAGCATTAGAAATGAAAAACCGTTATGGTGTGGATGGGGTGATGATTGGCAGAGCATCTATTGGCAATCCCTGGATATTTAACGAGATCAAACATTTTTTAAAAACTGGTGATGCCTTGCCGCTGCCTGGTATTCATCAACGTGTTCATACATGTAGATTACATCTTGATAAATCCATTGCCTGGAAAGGAAATATCATAGGCATATTTGAAATGAGAAGGCATTACGCTAATTACTTTAAGGGGTTGGATCATTTCAAAGATTACAGAATGCGATTAGTAATGAGTGCAGATTATGCAGAAATAGTTTCTATTCTTGAAGAAATTATTTTCAAATACACTCAGGAGCAGGAACTCTGTACAACTGAAGTTATCCTGGCATAATTAGTGTCTTTCACAGGCATTTCAACAATAACCTTTTGTCTTATTTCAAGTATAATATTTAATAGTTTGTCATTGAATTATATTTAATCCTATTCATGAATCGGCAGTTTAAACTCATCGTATCAAAATTTGTTTTACTGCATCTTTTGTTTTGTTCAACCCTACTATTTGCACAAACCGACATTGCACATATTGATGAATTAAACAAAACAGCAAAAGATTTATACGAACATCGCCAGCCAAAATCACTTTCATTAGTAAAAGAAGCGCTTGCTCTTTCTGAAAAGATAAATTATGAGAGAGGGAAAGCAATGGCAATTATTTTATTGGGGAGAATTGAAACCGATAGCGGCAACTTTAGCAATGCTGAAAAATTGCTTAACACAGCATTTAACATCAGCGAAGCTCAAAAAGATTTTGACAACGAGGCAATCGCGCTTTCTGATATTGGAAACCTCCACCTGCGGCAAGGCAATTACGAAACAGCTATTAGAAATTATTTAAACGGATTAACACTTGCACATAAAGCCTATAATCCCAAAACTATTTCTGTGCTTGAAAATAATATTGCGATCGCTTACATGGAAATCAGCAAGTATGAGGATGCATTAACGCACCACGCTGTTGCATTGCAAATAAGGAAAGAATTGGATCACAAAAATGATATTGCCGCTTCATTCCAAAATATTGCCAATGTTTATTTCGCGCAATACAAAGACAGTATTGCTATGCTTTATCTAGATAGTGCTTTAAAAATTCAAACATCCATGCATGATGAAGGCGGAGCAGCCACAACGATTAATACGATGGCTGCTATCTATGTGGATGAGGAGAAATACGAGGAAGCATTTAATCTTACCCTGAAAGTTCTGGAGATCAGGAAAAGAATTGGAGAAACAATCAGGCTGCCGGTGGTGTATGGAAACCTTAGTGACATTGCCTGCATGAAAAAAGATTTTTCCGTTGCACCAACTTATTTGAATGAAGGATTAGCAATTGCTTTTAAAATACATTCTAAAAAAGACATCCGTCAATTGTATGAAAGCTACTCTTACTATTTTGAAGAAACAAAGCAACCTGATAGTGCTTTAAAATATTTTAAGCTTAATGCTGCGTACAGAGACTCTATTCTAAGTGAAAAAAACAGCAGGCAGATCAACGAGCTACAAACTAAATACGAAACTTCCGAGAAGGAAAGTAAGATTGCGTTGCAGGAAAAACAGATTACTTATCAAAACCGTCAAAAGATCTTTTTGTTTTTCGCAATTGGATTAATCATCATCATTGCAATTTTATTATTTAATCGCAACCGCATACAGGCACAAAAAAGATTGCAGGAAGAAATTATCAAACAGGAGCAGGAACGTCTGCGTGCAATGATAATAACACAGGAAGAAGAGCGTAAACATATAGCCGGTGAGTTGCATGATGGCCTAGGGCAAATGCTATCCGCAGCAAGATTGAATATTGAAAGCATTGCTGCTAATGGAAACGATCAACTAAAACCATCTCTTATAAACACCTTAAGCATGATTGACGACTCATGCAATGAGCTTCGCAATATTTCCCACCAGATGATGCCTGCATTGTTAATTAATCGCGGACTTGCACCGGCAGTGCAGGAGATAGCAGATAAAATAAACAAGAGCGGGAAAATCGCTGTCACTGTAGATGCTGAAGATTACCAGGTAAAATCTACTTCAATTATTGAAATCAATCTCTACCGGATTATCCAGGAGTGGTTAAACAACATCTTAAAACATTCAAACGCGACAAGCATCAGCATTCAATTATCTTCTTCTGTTAATGAAATTACTTTGATGATTGAAGATAATGGTCATAGTTTTGACACTTCACTACTTTCGAAAGGCAATGGCAATGGATGGTATAATATTAATTCACGTTTGGACCTGATGAAAGGTGAAATTGAAATTGACTCCAAACCGAATCTCGGAACCGTGTTCACAGTTTATATTCCCTTAGATAAAATTCAGACTGAAATTCCAAATGGATAAAGAAATAAGAATATTTCTGTTGGATGATCACCAGTTAATGCTGGATGGAATTCGTTCACTGTTGCAGGACGTGTCAGAAATTGAAATTGTAGGAGAAGCTACCAGCGCTGAGCTGGCTTTAAAAATAATTCCTTCTTTAAACATTGACATGGTGATTACTGATATCAACATGAAAGGAATGAATGGAATTGAATTTACTCATTATCTCAAAAAACAAATCCCGGAAATAAAAGTGATGGTACTCTCTATGTCAGCAGAAGAGCATTTTATTTCTGACATGCTTCATGCAGGAGTTTCGGGTTATGTAGTAAAAAACACCAGCAAGGATGAGTTGTTAAAAGCAATTTTCAAAATTGCATCTGGCGGAAAACATTTTAGCAGCGAAGTAGCAGAAAGTATTTTTCAGCACAATCTTTCATCGTCTTCTGCAACCAAAGATTTATTGACACTTCGCGAAAAAGAAATTTTAAGATTGATCACAAAAGAATATTCAAACGAACAAATCGCGGAAAAACTTTTCATCAGCGAACGAACAGTAGAGTCGCATCGCAAAAATATTTTCCGCAAAACAGGAACAAAAACAATTGTTGGTTTGATTAAGTATGCGATTGAAAATGGGTTTGGCGAGTAATTACAAATCCCACACACTTCCTCTTTTCTTAGCTGAAATCATTTTTCCCAGCTTCATCCAGAAAGCCATTACAAGATAAATAATAAGAGGAGAACCTATAGTTAAGAAAGAAGAGTAAATAAAAAATATCCGGATGTTGGAGGATGGAACCTGCAATCGTTCACCCCACCAATCACACACACCAAATGCCTGCCGTTCAAACCAGGATTTTATTTTTTCTACGATTTCGTTCATTTCGTTTGCAATAACTTTAAACCAATGGTGCAAGTTAAACATTTTTTAGCATTGCAATATTCATTCTTCAATTGTATCAATGCCTGGCTTTGATACGCAGAATTTGCTTTTATGTTTAACTCTTTCCATCCCCTGATTGTCACATTGTTTTCCGGCAAACATTGTTCCAGCCATTCAAATGCCTTGTCAACCTGGTGTGGTTCATTTTTTTGTTTGCCATAGAAAAAAAGAAACGGTGCAAGTGTATTAATCAAAATGTTTTCAATAGATGAAGTTCCCAAACTTTTTTCAACTGGTTTTGTTTGTTTATCAAATACAAAATGTGTTTGCCAATACTCACTCGTGTCCACATCAAATAATTTTTGAAGGTCTTTATAATTTTTAGTTTCCAAAACTTTTGAAAACAAATGGGAGCTTTGATAAACCAATTCAGCAAATTGTGCAAGCCTGATGGTAGGAAATCCGGGAGGGTGCATGCGTGCGAATTTCCATAAATGTCCTTCGAGGTTTTTTAGATTGAATTTGGTTTTAAGAAAAGAATATTCTTTAAAAAGTTTTGTTGCATATTCATCTTTATTGTTTTCATTCAACAAACCGGATTGACCGAAAACTAATGCTTCAATTTGAAAAAGATTGTTTTTGTGCTTTGCCAGAATACTAAGAGGTAGTGAACGTGCAAGCAATTCAAATGGGTCAGCATTTGTTTTAAAACCAAAGTTTCGCGCAAGCTGCAGGTAAAAACTTTCCTCCCAGCTTCCTTTATTCTGTTGCAACAAAATTTCGATTTTCTTCACCTTGCGTTCCAAACGCTCGGTCAACATCCGATCAATTGTTTGCTGAATGGTTAAAGCATCAACAGTATGAATTTGATTTGCACAAGGTGTCCATGATTTGGAAGAAATAAATTGTTCATACTGGTTCCATCTTTGGGAATCGTACTGATTTTTTAACTGAAGAACAGGAATGAGTGTATTGTCTGCTCTTTTAATTTGATGCGATCCCTCGTGCACCACATGCAATATCGTGTTATCAAATGCACGATTATTAACATGCCCGTGCTTTTGCCAGTCATCCGCTTTCACATGTATCTCCACATTGCCAGCCCAAACTGTTTTGCCGATTTTAATTTTTGCATTAAAAAAATCAGGTCCTGCATCTGTGTTCTGCTGACCAGGATGAATGACTTCAATTGTTTCTCCGTCTTCGGTTTGCAATTGAGAAGAATTATAGAGGCGAAATTTCCAGAGATAGTAGAGAAAGGACTCGTTCATGGTTTAAAATATTCAGACGGAATAATTTGAACTAAAATAAAAAATACTCAGATTAAACTACGATACCCACTCAAACTCTCCCTTCTCGCTCTTCACTGTCAGCTTTTTTTCTGCCGATGCTTCTACCTTTCCAATCACTTTGGCATCTACATTAAATGATTTAGAAAGGGAAATAATTTCTTCTGCAATGGTTGAATTCATGTACAGTTCCATCCGGTGTCCCATGTTAAACACTTTGTACATTTCCTTCCAGTCGGTTTGAGATTGCTCCTGTATGATTTGAAACAAAGGAGGAATATCAAACAGGTCGTCTTTAATTACATGCACCCTATCAATGAAATGCAAAACTTTTGTTTGTCCTCCACCGCTGCAATGCACCATGCCATGAATTTGCGAACGAAATTTTTCCAGCACCTGCTTAATTATTGGAGCATAAGTTCTTGTTGGAGACAATACCAATTTCCCTGCTGTGATTGAAGACTGCGGACTGCGGACTGAAGACTGAAGACTAATTCCATCCGTCAATTTTAAATTGCCAGAGTAAACAAGCTTCTGATCAATTCCATCATCATACGTTTCCGGGTATTTCTCCACTAGGTAATGATGAAACACATCATGACGCGCAGAAGTTAATCCATTACTCCCCATTCCGCCATTGTATTCTTTTTCGTAAGAGGACTGTCCGTACGAACACAAACCAACAATAACATCTCCTGCTCGAATGTTTGAGTTGTCAATCACCTCACTTCTTTTCATCCGGCAGGTTACAGTGCTATCAACAATAATAGTTTTCACAAGGTCTCCCACATCGGCAGTCTCTCCACCGGTGGTATGAATATTTACCCCAAACTTCCTGAGTTCTTCAACCAACTCTTCAGTACCATTAATAATTGCAGCTATCACTTCACCGGGTATCAATCGCTTATTCCGTCCGATTGTTGAAGACAACAAAATATGATCAATGGCACCCACACAAAGCAAATCATCTAGGTTCATCACCAATGCATCCTGCGCTATTCCTTTCCATACATTGATGTCACCGGTTTCCTTCCAGTAAGCATAAGCCAATGATGATTTTGTACCTGCACCATCAGCGTGCATCACTATACAATGATCTGCTGAGTTTGTTAAATAATCAGGAACGATTTTGCAGAATGCTTTTGGAAAAAGTCCTTTGTCTATTTTGCTAATGGCATTATGCACATCTTCTTTAGAAGCAGAAACACCGCGCAGACTATATCGTTCGGAATTAGACATCTTGATTTTTCAACTTTGCCAAAGTTCTAAAACTTTGGCAAAGTTTAGATTGAATAAAACACAAAGAGCATCCCGCAATACTGCGGGATGCTCTTTGTGCATACGTTAATTAATATTCTTTATTGCTTCGGTACATAAGTAGTACCGGTAACTTCAAACTCAGTTCTACGGTTATACTGATGAGCAGTCTCTCTCAATTCTTTTGTAGCCAGTTTATCAATAAACTCTTTGCTCAGCACATCTCCTGTTTTAAATGGAGCATAATCAGTATCGTTTTCGATTTGCTTTGGTTGTGTTTCACCACGTCCTTCCGCTGTTAAACGATCAGCAGGAATATTATGTGCCACTAAATAATCCAGGACTGATTTAGCACGTCTCTGAGAAAGGTTCAGGTTGTATTTATCATCTGCACGATAATCGGTATGAGCAGTTAACGTTACAGTGATCGTTGGATTTTCGTTCAATGTGGTAATCAAACCATCCAATGCTTTCTTAGACTCAGCACGTAATGTTGCTTTATCAAGATCATAGAAAATTTCAGGAACAGTGATTGGCTTCTTGGTGCTCTTCAATGGGAAATCAAAATCTTTCTCAAATGACTGGTCGGCTTCTAAACCAACTGTTGTCAACTCATGAAACTTGGTTAGATATCCTGTAAACGAAGCAGATAATTTATATTTCACATTCTCCTTTAATTCATAACGATACATTCCATCCGTACCGGTCTTTACGCTCAATGAAGTACCATCGCTTCCGAACAACTCAACCAATGCGCCTTCCAAGCTTTCTTTGGTATCCGTATCATAAACACGTCCTGCTACACTGAGTACAAGCGGAGGCATCACAAAAGAGTAAATATCATCTCCGCCCTTTCCGCCATCGCGGTTTGACGAAAGATAACCCTTGTCATGATCAGTGAAGAACATAGCGAAATCATCTGCTGAGGAATTCATCGGTGATTTCAGATTTTGTGCTTCTCCAAAAACTCCATTCGAGTTTTCAGAAACAAACAAATCTTGTCCGCCCATTCCTGGTTTGCCATTGCTGGAGAAATAAAGCTTTCCGTTTGATGCTGCATAAGGGAACAATTCATCACCATCAGTATTCACACCTGTACCAAGATTGGTTGGTGCTCCCCATGCTGAAGAACTCTCATCCCACTTAGTCATCCAGATATCCTTACCACCACTCCCACCGGGCATATCACTTGCGAAGTACATGGTTTTACCATCAGCAGTCAAAGAAGGGTGTCCGGTAGTATAGCTGTCATTGTTAAAAGGCAATGAAACAGGATCACCCCACTTTCCATCTTTCATGGTAGTCATCATTATTTTACACTGAACCAGCTTCACTTCTTTTGGAGAAGGACAAGTAGTGTAATACATCGTTTTGCCTGAAGCATCAAAAGTTACCGATCCATCACTGTACTGTGAGTTAACCGGTCCCGGAAATACAGTTGGTGTGCTCCACTTTCCGTTGTTATCCATCGAAGCAGAAAACAAATCGAAATATTTCTCACCATACCAGTTGTCATTCTTGGTTCCTGTTGCTTCCTCGCGTGAGGAAGTAAACACCACCCCGTTTTTCATTCCGGGATTTGGAGCTACTGCAAAGTCATAATATTTTGAATTCAGGTCAGCTACATTTTCTACACGGTGGCGTGTTGGTTTATCTTTCCATGCCTGCGCCTGTGTTGCAGCCTGTGCGCCTGCATCAGCTTTGGCAGCATCGCCTTTTTTATCTTTATAATTATTGTACTCTGCCACTGCTTCAGCATATTTTCCGTTGCGTTTCATCGCATCCGCATGACGCAGGTACACAATCGGGTCTTTATATTTTGCTTTTATGGCTTTTCCATAAAAATCCTCAGCCTCCACATTATTGTTGGTCATGCGGGCACATTCACCGGCCTGGTAGGCTGCCCAAGCCTTATACTCATTTTTTTTGAGTCGTGCATAGGCTTTTTTATAGAGGTTTGACGCTGTATAATACTGTGCAGTATTAAACGCCCTGTCCGCTTTCGGAGTTTTACTCTTGGGAGCTTTCGGAGTTTTTGCAGCAAATGCGGTGGCAACTGCTAAACTAAAAACAAGCAGAAGGCGTAACGTTTTCTTAATCATAGGAGTATTGACGATTAGACAATTTTTTTTGACGAGGGACAAAGGAAACAAATAATTATTAAACCAAAAAATCAGCGCCTGTTTATAACTTAATTGAGGTGACGCGACCTTTTGCATGGGCTTCTCTTTCGTGTTCTGTGTCTTTTTGGAAAGAAGTTGCGAACATAAAAAACAAATTGCATATTCGGATTCCAAAACTTACTTTTGCCCTCCTTTTCCTAAAAAATCATAAAAACTTGAAAGAAGAATATTTTAAATGGCACAGCCCCATCACCGGAACCGACATAGAAATGGAAGTTTTTGGGCACTCAGGTAAACCTGTTATTATCTACCCCACCTCCATGGGAAGCTATCACCAGAACAAGGATTTTAAGCTCATTGACAGCGTTGCGTGGTTTGTGGACAAGGGATTGGTAAAAATTTACACCCCTTCAAGCATTGATAATGAGTCGTTTTACAACGATGTCATCCATCCTGCTTATCGCATTGCCAACCATGTATTATATGATAAAATGATACTGGAAGAAGTGGCTTCCCGCGCAATGAACGAAACCGGGCAGAGTAAAGTAGCCGTTGCCGGTTGCAGCTTTGGCGGTTATCATGCCATCAATTTTGCCCTCCGTCATCCTGAAGTAGTCAACTATGCCTTCAGCATGGGTGGAGCTTTTGATATTAAGAACCACCTCGATGGGTATTATGACGACAATGTCTATTATAACAATCCGGTGGACTATCTACCGGGTTTGAATAATGAACACCTTTATAAAATGGGAATAGTATTAGGTGTTGGCGAACACGATTTCTGCCTCCCGCAAAACCGCAGGCTGGCCGACATCATGCAGCAAAAGCACATGCCTTACTGGTTAGACATCCGCCCCGGTGCAGTACACGACTGGCCGGTATGGCGCGAAATGCTCCCCACTTATTTCGGCAGAATGAATTTTAATTAGTAAATTAGTGTAATCAGTGGCAACTCAACAATAAAATAATTCAACAATAGTATTTCAACATATATAATCAAAATCAAAAAATGAAAAAAGTAGGTATTTTGCACGGACAGGAGCGCTCTTTTCCGGAAGCAGTAGTAAAACGCATCAATGAGAAAAATGAAAAAAACATTTTTGCGGAAGCAGTTAAAATTGACAAAGTAATGCAGGGTGAGCCTTCGGGCTACGATGTAATCATTGATCGTATTTCACAGGACGTTCCCTTCTACCGCGCATATTTAAAAAACGCTGCCCTTTGTGGCACCGCTGTCCTCAACAACCCATTCTGGTGGAGTGCTGACGAAAAATTCTTCAACAACTGCCTCGCAGTTAAAATCGGTGTACCGGTTCCTAAAACCGTGTTGCTTCCTTCTAACCAGTGGCCTGATGACACCAATGAGAAATCATTCAGTAACTTAGTAATGCCATTAGACTGGAATTCAATATTTGAATACACCGGTTACCCAACTTATATGAAGCCACATTCTGGTGGTGGCTGGAAAAGCGTTTATAAGCTAAACAATGCTGATGAGTTTTACATGGCTCACCAAACCACCGGCAAGCTGGTGATGATGCTCCAGGAAGAAATTGAATTCCAATCTTACTATCGCTGCTACTGCATTGGTCAGAAAGACATCCGCATCATGGAATACGAACCACGCAACCCGCATCACCTGCGTTATGTTCACAATCATTTCAATGATGACAAAAAAATCATTGATACTATTTACGATTACACCATGCGCCTCAACGAAGCACTTGGTTACGATTTCAACACTGTAGAATTTGCTGTGCGTGATGGTATTCCTTATGCAATTGACTTCTGCAACCCTGCACCCGATGCCGATGTTCACTCAGTAGGCGAAGAAAACTTCGAGTGGGTAATAGAAGCTGCTGCCAACATGTGCATCCGCAAAGCAAAAGAGCACAAAGAAGGAGCAGATAACCTTACATGGGGATCGTACTTAAAGAATGCAACCATGGGTAAATCAATCGTAATGCCTAAATCAGCTGCTCCTGCTAAAAAGAAAGCTGTAGCTGAGAAAGTGTAATACTCATAATACAAACAACTATTGAAGCTCCGTCAGCACTGGCGGAGTTTTTTTATTTCCTCAACTTGGTGTTTTCTCTTTCCTCATTTATTGCTGTCCTCACCAACAACTCCTCTCCATTAAATAAAGAACACTCTGTTTTTCACAAGGCGCCATCTAAAAAACCAATTGACAAATAAATATTCTTAATTACCCAATCAGCTCTCTCACCACAGTCCACTCGTATTTAAATTTATTTCGATATTCGAGTTTCAACTTCTCGCTCTATCTCTTTGCAATCCACCTCCCGAATTTAAAAAATCAAAGTACACCCAAACCAAATCACACAACAACATCAATAAATCAAAAGAATATCTGATTCGCCCACTTATCTCCACTCTGTTTTTATCCGTTAGCTTCCTTTTACTAATTTCATCGTGATTAAATTCCATACGCCATGAAAAAAAATTACTCATTCCTGTTCGTATTTGCCGCCTTTATTGCAATGGCAGGCTACCAGTCCATTGATCATTTACCTGAAAAACAACAAAAATATTTTGGTGATGCAGATGCCATCGGGTCTGAAGAAGATGCGCAGGCAAGAATTGAATATGAACGTGTTCGGTTATGTGATCCTGCAACAGGGAAAATTCCAATGTACATGCGCGAAAAAGAATTAGCCTATGCTGCAGCATTACCATCCGATGCGGTAAATTCCTTTTCACGATCTGCCGGATTAGTTAACTGGGAATCGCGCGGCCCATGGAATGTAGGAGGACGTACCCGTGCATTTGCAATTGATGTCGCCAATGAAAATAATTTTATTGCAGGCTCAGCATCCGGGGGAATGTGGCGATCAACAAATGGAGGAGGTTCCTGGAACACAACTACTACATTGACTCAACATCAAAGTGTAACCTGTGTGGCGCAGGATGTGCGGCAGAATCATCAAAACGTTTGGTACTACGGTTCCGGGGAAGCATACGGACAATCAGCAAGTGGAACGGGTGCTTACTATATCGGCTATGGCATTTACAAATCTACAGATAGTGCGCAATCCTGGACACCGTTGGCCTCGACCACCACATCTAATGTAACAGGCTTTGACGTTTGGGGCGATGTAATCTGGGATATGGCGGTTGATCCTCATGATACTGTTCTGGATATTGTATATGCCGCTTCGTATGCAGGAGTTTATCGCAGTGCTAACGGAGGCAATTCCTGGACACTTGTAAGAGGTACAGCAGTAACTTCTGCACAGGTTTCGTATTTCACTGATGTAGAAGTAACACCAACGGGAAAGGTATATGCTTCTTTAAGTTCAGATGGACCCACAGCGCAACGGGGAATATGGCGTTCAACAGATGGAATAAATTATACCGCTATTGCCCCTCCTACTTTTCCAACCGCTTACAACCGCTTAAAAATTACTTACGATCCTTCGGATGAAAACGTGTTGTATATTTTAGGAAACACTCCGGGATTTGGCCAACCTGATACCAATTACCTTGGTGATGTGGAATGGAACAGCTTATGGAAATACACTTATCTCTCCGGCAATGGCAGTGGCGCAGGCGGATTGTGGGAAGACCGCTCTGCCAGTCTTCCCACAACAGGTGGACCATTTGATAAATTCCAGACACAAGGTTCGTATGATATAGTAGTGAAGGTAAAGCCTAATGATCCCAATACATTATTTATTGGCGGAACAAACCTGTACCGTTCTACCAATGCATTTGCGGATGCAACACAAACTACTTTCATCGGGGGATACCAGGAAGGTGCGGATTTACCAATAGTGAATGGTTATCTCAACCATCATCCCGACCAGCATGAGGTGGTTTTTCTTCCAAGCAATAATAACGTGATGATCTCAACAAACGATGGCGGGGTTTTTAAAACAACGGATAATACTGCCACCCCAATTGTATGGGCGTCACAGAACAACGGTTATCTCAATACGCAGTTTTACACCTGTGCAATAGATCATGCAACAACGGATGATGTTATCATAGGAGGAGCACAGGATAACGGATCATGGTTTACCAACTCTGCAAACTTTCTAACACCGTGGAGCAGTCCACGTGGTGGAGATGGAAGCTACTGCGCAATTGCGGATAACAAGAGTGCTTATTATTTCTCGATACAAAACGGAAAAATGATGCGCGCAAAATTGGATGCGGCAGGAGTGATTGACAGCTTCGCACGGATTGATCCTATTGGTGGTGACAGCAGTTATTTATTTATCAATCCCTACAAGATTGACCCGAACAATAATAACCTCATGTACTTAGCGGGTGGAAAACATCTCTGGAGAAATAATGATCTCTCCGGGATTCCTTATGCAGGCAACTGGGATAGCATCAGCACGAATTGGGTGATGTTTCCTGATACATTGCCAGGTACCACGATGAGCATTTCTGCCATTGGCATCTCCACTGTTCCCGCCAACAGGGTTTATTACGGAACAACTTCGCGAAGACTTTACCGCATTGACAATGCTAACTCAGGTACTCCTTCACGAACAGATCTTACACCACTTTCAGGAGCCAATGCATTTCCTTCTGCCAATATCAGTTGCGTAGCTGTAGATCCAACTAATGCAGATCACGTGATGGTTTCATTTTCAAATTATGCTGCTTACAGTATTTTTTATTCTGCTGATGGTGGAGCAACGTGGCAGAAGTCATCAGGAAATTTAGAGACGAGCGCTACTGGAGCTGGAAATGGCCCCTCGGTGAGGGGAGTGAGCATACTGCCTGTGACAGGCGGAACGGTTTATCTTGCTGCAACCAGCACCGGCATGTATGCAACTACACAATTAAACGGTTTGAGTACTGTTTGGGTGCAACAGGGAGCAAACACGATTGGAAATGCTGTGTGTGATATGATTGATTACCGTGCCACAGACGGATTGGTGGTGATTGCTTCCCATGGACATGGAATATTCAGCACGCATATTACGAGTGTAAGTGATGTGGTGAGCGTGGAAGATATTTCTGCAGAGGAAATTAATTCGTTAAAAGTATTTCCAAACCCTATGACCACCTACACTACTGTTCATTATCATTTGAAGAAAGCAGGAAAGGTCAGGTTGACTTTGCTGAATGAATTGGGAGAAACTGTAAAAATTTTAGCAGATGCAAAGCAGGAAGAAGGAGTGCATGAAATGATTTTGCAGAGAGAGCAGTTGCGTTCCGGATTGTATTATTTAGAAATGAATGGGGAAAGTAAAGCAGTGAGAAAGGTGATGGTGCAATGAGGAAATTTATTTTAATAAACTCATAAATGAAACACTACAGTTTAGTTTTTGTTTTCCTAATTAGTTCTCTTTTTTTGTTTTACGGATGCCTGAAAGATAAATATGAACCACCCGCCACTGATACCGGAAAACAGTATGGAGAATTAAGAGATTATATTTATTTTAAAGTTGGAACTTATTGGATTTACGAGGACAGCCGTGGAAATATGGATAGCATGTATGTTACTGATAGTGATGAGGGAACACAAAACGGTGTTAAATATTTAACAACCATTGTTCACAGCAGTTTTGATACTTATGATTATTATGTCACTTATAATTCTTCGTTTAACAGTCAAAACCCCATAAGAGAAAAGGCATTTCTTGCGAAGGGAAAGCCAGGTGATTATGTCGGACAAACCATTTTGTTCGAGTTCCCTCCTATTATTGGCAACCATTTATACCACAATAATGGCAATATTATTACTGTGATAAATTACTTCGTGGATTTTAATCTTGATTCATTAAATTTTAAATCTGTGATTGAAATGAATGAGACTGTTGACATTACTAACCCATATAAACAACCTACAAATTATTTCATTGGAAAAAATATTGGAGTTATAAGAGAAGAGTTACTGGATAGCAATAATGTTTGGAAATTAAAACGCTACTCAATCATTCAATAATTCCTCTGTAAGCGAAAAAACTCTACAACTTCATCACTTTCTTCAAATACGAATGATCTTCGGTTTGCATTCGTAAAAAATAAATGCCGCTGCTCATACCGCTGGGAGGAGTAAACGATATTTCATTGATTGCATATCCTTTGATGGGGTATTGATGCTCATAATAAACTTTGCCAAGCATATCGGTTAATTCTAAATTCAAAACCTGCTGACTGTCATTCACTATTTGAATATTTATTGGTTGACCATTTATTATGGGATTTGGAAAAACATTTATTCCATAATTCACCTCCTGGAAGTTGGAACTTACAATCAGGTTTGCATTGCCAAAATTGGGTATTCCATAACCGAGCAAAGAATCAGGGTTATTAAACTGAGAAGCACTTTGCTTTACTGCACGGATGATGTCCATGTTAGTACGGTTAGGCCATGCCTGCCATAAGCAAGTCACGGCACCTGCCATGATGGGACTTGCAAAAGAAGTTCCGTTGCCGGGCTGCGAAGTAGTTCCTCCGGGAATAAATACATAAGCATCCTGTCCCTGGTCGGCAACATCAGGTTTTATCCTGCCATCAGATGTTGGGCCTGTACTGCTGAAGAAAGCATAATTGCCTGAAGCGTCCACTGCGCCAATGCTCAACACGCTGTCACCATCAGCAGGAGCACCAATGTACTGCCACGGGCCTCCACCAGAATTCCCCGCGCTGTTCACCACGATCATTCCTTTGCTTACTGCCTTATCCGCAGCAATAGTGCAGGGAGCAGTGTTGCCATCCATATCAGCGTAAGTGTGGCTTGTGGACTCAAAAGGGGAATCAAAATCAGTATAGCCTAAAGATGAGTTTATCACATCAGCACCTACACTATCAGCAAATTCAGCAGCGGATGCCCAGTTGTATTCTTCAATGATGTACTCAGTGCTTGCATCTTCTGACTCCAGCAGCCAATAATTTGCTTTAGGTGCAGTGCCAACCAAATCACCAGGAACATTAGCAGCCATGCAACTCAACACTGCTGAACCATGATAGTAATCATCATACACATTGGTTTCCTGGTGTACAAAATCCCAGGTGCCAAGTATCTGGTTATTTGCACGCAAACTATCAAAACATGGCATCACATCAGCACTGTTAAAACCAGCATCAATTACTGCAATGGTCATTCCTTCACCTGTATATCCCAGGTCGTGAAGCGCATTAATATTGATCATGGTTGTTTGGTTGCTTCCGTTGCCATAGTTAAAGCTTGTGGTTCTTTGAGCTGTGATGGCACAAGGTTTTACGGGCTCAATTCGTTCCGTATCAAATTTGTTGTGTGCAGAAGGAGTATGTGTAATCCTTGCAATATTAGTTGTGGACTGAACATAAGGCAATGCTGCAATTGCTGAGAGCACCGCAGGATTGCTGGTTTGTATTGTAGCAGAATTAAACCATTTGCTCCTGTTCAAAACAGTAGCACCTGCGTTTATTACTCCCTGGATATAAGTGTCATTTACGGGGAGATCAGAACTGTCAAGAGCGATATTCTGATGATTTCTTCTGTCAATGGCTTTCTGGGTGAGAAATGCCTGTGGGTTAGCAAGAGAATAGGTGAAATTGTTTTTGTCGGTAAAGCGAACGATGTATTTGTCTTGGGCGAAAGTGATGTGTGAGAGCAACAAAAAGCTAACGAAGAGTACTTGTTTTGTCATGGAGAATAACCTGTTAAAATTTGCTTGTAAATATACCCGCTTTTTACCGTACCCGTGTTAAAATCCAGCTCCTGTTTTGTATTTTCTTTGTAAATCATTCCAACATTGGTGGCATACTGCTCCATAAAATATTCATGAGTAATTAAATTATCGTCCTCATGCTGAAGCACAGCAAGAACAGAGTCATAAGCAATATTATTCACGGTCATGGAAGCATGAACATCCGTATATTGATAATCCCAGGGATCTAATGTGTTGAGGGAATTACCATTCCAGTGAACATTTTCTTTGGTTGGAAAAGCCAGCTTCACATACCGGATATTATCCTCAAAACGCTCAGCCCTTGTATTGGTCAGATTAATCGAACATACTTTAAAAATAGTCCAGGGCTGTGAAGAAGAGTCACGCACATATTGAGAAATGCGCAGTGTAGGACGACCTTGCAAGTCGTTATAAAGTGAGTCTATTATTTCTTTAATCTGGAAATGATGAGTGATTGTAGTGCCATTAAATTCATCCGTAATAGTGGAGTCAGCATCATAAGTCCAAACACGACCCATATCCACCGGAAAATAGTTATAACCTAAATATAAAGTGGTCTGCTCATCATTTTTTTTACAGGACGAAACAAGTAAAATCAACGCTGTAATGGTCAGTAAATATTTTGCTGTTTTCATTAATAGAATTTTAATTCCTGCTTATACGCAAAAACCTAACCATTAGTTGCCCCTGCAATGTCAATAAAACCACCTCCTATAACATCATCTCCTTCGTAAAAAACAGCACTTTGTCCGGGGGCAACAGCCTTTACTTTATGATGAAATTGAACATGCATACGATTACCCTCTTGTGTCAATGTGCTCATTGCTCCGGGATCTTTGTAACGGATTTTTGTTACTGCATCAAGTGGTTTATCCAATGATGCATATTTCACGAGGTTAATATCGCGAACATAAGCTTCCTGCCTTTGTAAATCATCTATTGAACCAAGCACAACAGTATTTGTTTTAGGAACAATTTCAGTAACATACATCGGTTCACCAACTGCCACTTCCAAGCCTTTGCGCTGACCAATAGTATAAAAAGGATATCCGCGATGCTGACCTAAAACAGTTCCTTCTGTATCAATAAAATTTCCACCTGTTAATTTTTCTTCTAATCCGTTCACACGGTTTTTTAAAAATGCGCGATAGTCATTATCAGGAATAAAACATATTTCGTAGCTCTCGCTTTTATTTGCAAGCTCGTGCAAATCCATATCATGTGCCAACTGGCGGATATGAGGTTTTTCAAATCCGCCAACAGGGAAAATAGTGCGCGACAAACATTCCTGCGTTACTCCCCACAAAACATAGCTCTGATCTTTATTAGCGTCCAGCCCTTTGGAAATCACATAACGACCATTTTCTTCTCTCACCTTTGCATAATGACCTGTTGCAATTAAATCACAGCTAAGCATATCGGCTCGTTTAAGCAATGCTTCCCACTTAATATGTGTGTTGCACATTACACATGGATTAGGCGTGCGACCAGCAAGGTATTCATCCACAAAATTGTCAATCACATAATCGCCAAATTCCTGGCGTATATCTAAAATGTAATGAGGAAATCCATAACGCACTGCTATGCTTCTTGCATCATTAATGGAGTCGAGGCTGCAACAACCTGTTTCTTTTTTGCTACCTCCAACACCTGCATAGTCCCATGTTTTCATGGTAATGCCAATCACTTCATACCCTTGTTCATGCAATAAAATGCTGGAAACGGAACTGTCAATTCCGCCACTCATCGCCACTAAAACCCTGCCTTTTGAACTCACTTTAATCTGAAAATTTAAGAGAGCAAAGTACGGAAATATTGGGTTACGAATAGATGCACACCACTCCCAATCTATCGGGGTATCGCCTCATCCCCGGCCCTTCTCCCCTGGAGAAGGGAGTGAGACACCATTACCTTATTTTTTCTTTTTCAACCTTGATAGAAATGGATTTGAATGATTGAAAACCTTATTGCCTTATTTTCAATTCTCTTCTAAAGGTAAGGTAATAAGGTAAAAAATAGTGCCGTTGAATTTTTCTACTAAGGCTTTAATATCCTTCAATTTAAAAGTTGATTTTATAATGTCATGTTTTCTCAGCACCTCAAAAATGATTTAGCCAATTATGTTAGTTTTGTTCGGTTAGCTGTTCAGTGCGTTCAGCAATTACAATCAGTTTCATGCCGGATAAAAAAACAAATTCTATTTCTGAGAAAAGGAATAAGCCATTGGTGGGCATCATCATGGGAAGCAAAAGCGATCTGACAACCATGAATGAAGCCGCGTTAATATTGAAACAATTGGAGGTATCATTTGAAATTTCTGTCGTCTCTGCTCATCGCACCCCAGAACGCATGTTTGCTTATGCACAAGAAGCGGCTTCCAAAGGATTGAAAGTGATTATTGCAGGAGCTGGCGGAGCAGCGCATTTACCCGGAATGGTTGCTTCTGTAACTCCGTTGCCTGTAATTGGTGTTCCTGTGAAATCAAGTAATTCAATTGACGGGTGGGATTCGATACTTTCGATTTTGCAAATGCCGAATGGGGTTCCGGTTGCCACTGTTGCATTGAATGCTGCACAAAATGCAGGTATTCTTGCAGCACAAATCATTGCAACATCTGATTCGAAACTTATGAAGCGAATTGTTGACTTTAAGGAGTCTTTGAAGAAAAAAGTGATGGATTCAAATACCGAGATTGAAAAATTATCACGAACAAAAAAATAATTAAATGAATAAATTTTTTACGCTCCTTATTATTTGTTTTGGTTATTACAATGTTCATGCAAGTGATCATAACACTCCTGCAGGTGCACGTGCATCTGCTATGGGAAATGCCTCCGTAACTTTCCAGGATCTGTGGTCTGCTTTTCATAACCAGGCTGGATTGGCTTACTTAAAAGAAACGACCGCAGGCATCAGTCACGAACAACGTTTTATGTTGTCTGAGTTATCATCGAACAGTGCAGCGTTTGCATTGCCAACAAAAGAAAACGGAACATTTGCTGTAAGTGTTTCTTATTTCGGATATAAATTATACAATGAACAAAAAGCAGGACTAGCTTATTCAAAAAGTTTTGGAGATAAACTTTCAGCCGGTGTGCAATTTGATTATCTGGGAACTACTCTTGCTGAAGGATATGGAACCAAAAGCACTTTTACTGCAGAGGCAGGAATACAGGCGATGCTTGTAAAAAATTTATGGCTGGGTGCTCACATTTACAATCCAACCAAAGCAAAACTTGCTGATTATAACGATGAAAGAATTCCTTCCGTTTTAAATCTGGGTTTGAATTATTCTTTTTCTGATAAAGTGAATATCGGATTAGAAACAGAAAAAGATTTGGATGCTGATGCAACTATTAAAGCAGGGATTGAATATCATCCTTTGAAACAACTCTACCTGCGTGGCGGTATTTCAACTGATCCTTTGTTGAGTTCGTTTGGATTTGGTTTGGTACTGCAAAATTTTGTGATTGATGTAGCAGCAGCTTATCACCAGGATTTAGGTTTCTCTCCGAATATTTCATTGGCTTATAGTTTTAAGTGAGATGAAAAGAAACCCTCCTGTCATTCTGAAAGAAACTTGTGTATCTTCTGAAAGAAAGATTGATTTCGTAAGGAGGTTATTCAACGCGCGCTGCACAAGCTTTTATCATGCACGACTTTCTAACAACTATTTCACAAGTTTCTTCCAGAATGACAGAGGGAGAATTGTTTTATCAACCATTTTACTTTTTCTTTTCGCATCATTAAAATCCTACTCCCAGGTAACTCCGACCGAAAACGATAATCTTAATCAGCAACAACTGGAAAATGCTGCACAGGATGCTCCTGAGAATGCTGATCTTTCAGAACTATTGGAAACAAGAAATTATTTTTTAAGCCACCAAATAAATCTGAACAATACCAATCGCGATGAGCTTGGGCAATTGGAATTGCTGAATGATTTGCAGGTTGATGCATTGTTACGCCACATAGAAGTAAACGGAAGTTTGATTGCTTTGGAAGAATTGCAAACGATTGATGGTTTTGATTTAGCTACTATCAGAAGTTTGCTGCCTTATGTAACACTTGGTAGCGGATTAGACTTTACTCAATGGTCATTAAAAAATATTTTAAAGAACAGCAAGCATGAATTAATCATTCGTGAAATACAGGTGCTGGAAGATCAGAAAGGATATAATATTCCTGACTCGGATACAGTTTCCACGCGTTATCTCGGTAGCCCGATGAAAATTTATACGCGTTATCGTTACACCTCGGGAAGAAAAATAAGTTTTGGTATTACCGGTGAGAAAGATGCAGGAGAAGAATTTTTCCAGGGATCGCAATCAGGTTATGATTTTTATTCTGCTCACCTGATGATCCGTGATTTAGGGTTTGTGAGGTCGTTTGTAGTGGGAGATTACCAGCTAGGTTATGGTCAGGGATTGGTTTTATGGAGCAGTTTGGCATATGGAAAATCTGCTGATGTAATGAACATCAAAAGAAATGCGCAGGGCATCAAGGCATATACTTCCGTAAATGAGTTCAGCTTGTTTCGCGGTGTTGCGACTTCGTTAGGCTATAAATATCTTCAGCTTGATCTCTTTTACAGTAATCGCAAATTAGATGCAAACTTCACCACTATTGACTCCGTAAATGATATTCAGTTAATCACCAGCATTTCGCAGGATGGATATCACCGCACAAAGAGAGAGCTGGAGGATAAGAACAAAGTGAAGCAGGAAGTGTATGGTGCGCATTTGAAATTTGAAAAAGGTCCTTTGGAAATTGGTGCTACCTATTATTACAATAAAATGAATGTGCCGCTTTTGAAAAAAGCAGATGTGTATAATACTTACTATTTCTTTGGTTTGGAATACAGAAACTTAGGACTTGATTACAGCTATCATTTCCGCAACCTGAATGTGTTTGGAGAGGTAGCTCGTTCTGATAATGGTTCTGTTTCTTACCTGAACGGATTGCTGATGAGTCTTGACCCGCGCGTTTCTATTTCTTTATTTAACCGGAATTATGCACGCGATTATCAATGTGCATCGTGCAATGCGTTGCGCGAAAGCTCCAATCAAAATGAGAGAGGAACGTATGGCGGTATTGCGCTGCAGCTCACCACTAAATTAAAAGCTGCGAGTTATATTGATGTGTTTAAATTTCCATGGCTGCGTTATTTGGTAAGTGCACCTTCCAAAGGTTATGAATGGCTCGGTCAGTTAACTTATACTCCATCAAAGAAAGCAGAACTGTATTTCCGCTATAAGCAAACGGTAAAGGAAGAAAATGTTTCAGGCAACATTACACCGCTCGACCAGTTGCGTTCGCACAAACAAAATAATTATCGTTTCAATGCAGGGTATGATGTTTCGCGAACAGTAAGCCTGCAAAGCCGCGTGGAGTTTAATGTGGTGCAAACAGAAAACCTTCCGAATGACAACGGTTATATTTTGTTCCAGGATGTAGTTTATAAGCCCCTGGGATTTCCCTGCACATTTACGGTTCGTTATGGATTGTTTGACACAGATAGTTATGAGTCTCGAATTTACACTTATGAAAATGAATTGCCGGGAGTGTATGCCATACCTGCTTACTATAATCGCGGCTCACGCTATTATTTAATGATGCGTTACAATATCGTACGTGGTGTTTCATTCTGGATCCGTTATGGACGAACCGCTTACTCCAATCAAAAAACAGTAGGATCAGGATTGGATGAAATTAATGACAATCATAAATCGGATTTGAAATTGCAGTTGAAGGTTAGTTTTTAATTAGTAATTGTAGACTGAATGGGGAAAGATTAGTTATTCAGAAATAAAAGAGTTTGCTTGAAATGATCCAATACATTCTTATATGTGAAAGCTAATAAGCCACCAGTTATCAGATATGAAATAATTCGCCCAAATAAACCACCATAGGATTCATTATAGACTATGAAACTTAGAAAATTAAATTGATAATCTTTTAAAGCTGGAACAAATGCAATTAAGGCGATAAATGCAATTAAACAAATCATTATTATAAGCAATAAACTTGAAGCAATCATTTCCTTCTTTTTAATAGTATATAAGTTATAAAACTCATTTTTGATTCTAATCTTAAAAAAATCAGATGTTACATTAAAATTAGCTGCTGATTTAGAACGAAGTCTTAGAAAATATTCACCTGATTTTATCCGATTCAAAAGTGGAAAATCAAATTGTTCATTTTCAAAGTTAAAATTTGATTTAATAGTGTATTCGGGTTTGTTTGAAGATATTGATTTGTAAAAATCCAAATAAATAACATTCGCTTTGAAATCAATATTTGCCGATTGAAAAGAAAGAGAGTAATTGGTTTTATTTAAATTAAATCTTTCTAATTCTAATTCTTCTCCATCATATAAAATGTCGCCTCCAGTAATAGTTTTTATAAATAGCAAAGGTTCATTAGCCTGTACAAATGAGGCGATTAAAATTTGCGATGTAATATGTCGCGGTTGAGAAATGTAAAATGGTGGAAGAGAAAACCCTTGCACATTATTATTTTCAGGATATAATAAAGAATAAACAACAACTCCATCATGTGAATTTTCAATTTGCTTTGACAATACTAATTGAATTCCGGGCGAATTTTGGTATAAACTAAAATTGTTTAACCTTGGTTCAACAACTGTATTCTCAACATTTACTTCAGGAAATGCCTGTAAAATTTCTTCCGTTAGCCGTCTTCCATCAGATAAATTATAGGTAGTTTTAACTATTATTTCTTCAGGTGGTTCATTTAGTCTATTCATGAAAGCACCTGCCTCTGGCTCGCGATAAGAGCCTATGATTTGTATTGTTGTATCGTCTATAGAATGAATTGTAGCGCTAATAAAATTTCCATAATTAAGAGAGATTCCTGGTCTTTGTTCAATTTTTCCCTCTTTAATCGAGAAATGATATAATTTACCTCGTTGGTAACTCAAGCTATCTTCTCTTACCAATAAATACAAGTTGTTCGCTGAAAGAACAGATGCAAAAATTCGATGTCCACGATGAAAATTAAGATGAACCTTATTGATGAATTTTATTTCTAACGTATTAGCCATTAAGTTAAAATTTGATATGAGTAAAAAAACAAGATGTAGTAGAACTCTCAATTTTTTTAGGATTTTTTAAGAAGGCTCAAAGATAGTTCAAGTGTTAGCTGGAGGAGATTTATTCGTCTGATCGATATTATTTCACTTCAAATGTTCCAAGATTGCCGAGTAATTTTTTCTGTGTATTACGCAAGTTTAATAGTTGTAAATAGCATCTCCTTTACATAGTGCGTGGTTTACTGTCCGGTGGTCATTCAGGAGGAAACTTTTTATGAGTTACGCGGCAAATATAATTTATTGTTGGAAAGTATTATGATTCCTCCTGAATGACCGTCCTGACTCTGAACTATTCCAGAGTGTTCCAAGGTTTCTGAGTAATTTTTTTCTGGGTATCACGCAAGTTTAATAGTTGTAAATAAAAAGAGTTTACATGGCGCGAGTGTCCACTCGTGTTGGTTGTTTTTTGTACTTAGCTAATTACATACTCTAACCTTTCACTTTTCTATCTGACAAGTTTCCTCCTGAATGACGTTCTTGTAAAGAGGCTGCCTTTGGTTTTTAATTCAAAATTCTTTTTGCCACCATCTCAGCAAATCGCTGGTTTCCTTTTTTTGAGAAATGTCCATCATCAGCAAAATCCGAAGCGCTCCATTTAATATCTAATGCTTCTTTCAAAAAAATGGAGGTACTGTCTCCTTCAATTGTTCGCTCTTGTATTTCGTTAAATCGCTTCATTAATCCGGGAAATGCTACGTCATCAATTGCCGGTGTCCACGTTCTCGCAGTTCCTTTGGTTCTTTTAATTTCAGGATTGATGATTTGAGGAATAAAAAAACTTTTTGCATGAATGTTTTTGGAAAGTGTTTGGAGTGTTTCCAGGTTGCGTACAAACAAATTATCTATCACCGGGTCAGGAGTAGTAAATAATTCCGGTTGCTTTGGCTTAAATATCCGTTCTCTTAGATTGTCTATAATGTAAAACAAACCTGAATGTTTTTTAATTTTCTGAAAGCAGGTTTCATTTTCATCCTTACTCAACACATTCATCGTTTGATTGCTTCCATGCCAGTTGTAATCAGGATATGAATTTTGTTGATGATAACTCCTGATGTCATTCCATCCTTCATAGAAAATAACAATGGCTGGTTTTGTTTCCGGAACAATCAGTGAAAGCTGGATGATATTCTCAACAGAAGAATAACCGGGGCAACCATAATTGATCACAGCATATTTATCTCCTAAAATCTTTTGCAATTGTGCAGGCCACGACTCCTCATCAGTAACCATGGTACAAAATGTTGTTGATCCGCCAAGGCATGCAACACGAATTTTTGTTTTTTCAGAAAGATCTGCTCCGGTACCTCTTGTTCCAATGCTTGTTGTAGTTATAGTTTTTTCAGTCTGGTCTGCAAAATTTGCTTTGACATTTTTCCTTAACGCAACATTCAAGTAAGGATGTTTCTCAAAAATCAATTCCCGGTATTTCTGTTGCGGATCACTGAAAAGCGAGTGATGATGCTTGAACAGGAAAATAATCTGCCCTATAATTTCAAGCAGCAACAAAAAAATAAAAGTGATCAGTAAATTGTATTTGAAGGTTCGCATCTCAGGCCAGTTTATTTAAATCATTCCAAAACCCGGGATAAGATTTATGCACAACATCAGCGTTTTCTATCATGACATTTTTTATTATTAATGCAAGAGGTGCAAATGCCATAGCCATGCGGTGATCGTTGTAAGTGGAAACGTTTATTTCTGAATTCAGATTAATGCCTTTGATAATTTCAAAAGAGTTGTCTTCAGCCTTCACAACAGCGCCCATTTTTTTTAGTTCCGTTTCCATAGCAAGCAAACGATCTGTTTCTTTATGTTTTAAAGTTTGCAATCCTGTAAATTGCGAAGGAATATTTAATGCAGCACATAACACACAGACCGTTTGAAATATGTCAGGAGTGTTTAAAAAATCCATTTCAAATGATGTTGGAAAATTAAAATTCGCTTGCTTTGAAATTCTCACACCGTCCTTTTCAAAATTTGTTTTAACATCAAAGCTGTTCATTAAAGCTGCAATCACACTATCACCCTGCAAACTGTTTTGAAAAAGATTTGGAAGAAAAATAGTTGCTTTATCACTTAAAGCAGCAATCGCATACCAATAAGAACCAGCACTCCAATCTGATTCAACAGAAAACTCTTTTGGCTGATAACTTCGATTTGAGACCGTAATGAAATTGTTATTTCTATTCACTTCCACTCCAAAATGTTTCATTAATGAAATAGTCATCTCTGTATAAGGAGCAGAAACTTCTTCTCCTTTTAATTTGATTGTCAAACCATTTTCCAGGTATGGTGAGATTAAAAGCAAAGCAGAAACAAACTGGCTGCTGATACTTGCATCAATCTCTACTTCACTTCCAGTCATTTTTGAAGGATTGATTTTTATAATTGTCGCAGGACTTTGTTTTGTTAGTTCAATATTTGCACCTAAACTGTTTAAAGCATCTATCATTGGCTCCAATGGACGTAGCATCATCCGTTCGCTTGCAGTGAGATTAACCGGTTTGCCTTTTAATGCCCGATAAGCCAACAAAAAACGTAGTGTTGTTCCACCATCACCGGCATTTAACAATGCTTCATTGCTATTCAAACAATATTGCAAGGTTTTAGTATCATCAGCTTCCGATAAATTATTTATTCCAAAATTTTTAGCACACAATGCATGGATAATTAAAACACGGTTGCTGATGCTTTTTGATGCAGGGAGGTTTATAACAGCATCAATGTTTTTTTTAATTGAAGAAAGAAAAATTTTATTCATGAAGAATGGAAAACGATTTGCTGTCATCCTGCAAAGGAACTTGTGAAATAGCCGATAGAAAGTTTTCCATGCAATAAGCTGTTTGAAAAATCCTTCGCTGAATAACCTGGCGAACGTCTACAACTTTCTTACAACTATCACACAAGTTCCTTCCAGGATGACAGCACTTAATCATGCTGCAGGCATTAATCTGTTCAAATATTCCGATCAATCGGAACTGTTCCACTCTGACAATCTGCGTCACCTTTTCTTTTTAATTCATTCTAAATCCCTATAAAAATTCAACGCAGCAATTATTTCCTCTTCACTGCAACTCACATTGTATTTACATTCCCCGATTGATCTAAGCAGGCTGAATTGAATTTGATCCGTTGTATTTTTTTTATCCTGTTTCATAAATTGCAAAAGCTGATCATAAGCACTGACAGGCGCAATGTATTTTGGAAAATGTTTTACTATCAAATCACAAATTGCTTTAAGATCATTTTGCGGAAGACCAGTCTTTTGATTGGATAACCATGATTCGCAAATCATTCCTGCTGCAATGGCTTCACCATGCAGCAAAGAATATCTATCATGCGTCAATGACAAGCTTTCAAATGCGTGCCCTATAGTATGACCGAAGTTCAAAATCTTGCGGGAACTCTTTTCAAGAGGATCTTTATTTACAATATCAATTTTTGTTTTAGCTGCATCAGCAATTAATTTTTCATTGGGTAATTCTTTGAAAGAAAAAGATTGCAATTCTTTCCAGAGATTATTTTTTTCGATTAACGAATATTTAATGATCTCCGCAAAACCATTTTTAATTTGTCGTCCTTCTAATGTTTCCAGGAAGGGAGGATAAATAAATATAGACTTCGGATGCGCAAATAATCCTATCTGGTTTTTAAACCCCTCAAAGTCCACCCCGGTTTTACCACCAATAGCAGCATCTGCCATTCCAAGAAGTGTGGTTGGAATATTGATAAAAGTAATTCCTCTTTTATAAGTAGCCGCGACAAAAGCACCGATATCACTCACCATACCTCCTCCTAAATTAATCAGCACATCTTTGCGGGTAACGTTCAGTTGCATCATCTGTTTCCACAAGAGTGTTGCCGTCTGTAGGTTTTTATTCTGTTCACCGGGTGTAATGGCGAGGGTATGCAACTCTATCTGTTCCGGTATAAATTTTTCAAGCACCGGTAAACACTTTCGCAGTGTGTTCATGTCCACTAAAATAAAAATGCGCCTGAGCTCCGAAAGATGAGTCTTTAGTTTTTCTAAAGCATCATCACCAATAAAAACTGACGTATCTAAAACTTTTAATGGCTCCAAGGATGGATTAAATTATGGGGTTGTAAAGTTGTTTGCTTTCGCCTCTTTATTTTCTTTATTCATCTGTTGCGTTTGCTGATGAATAGATTCTTCGTGAATAATTCCATACAACTTTAAAATAAAATCGTGCGTTAGTTCCTGCGACACTCCGTTAGCCGTTCGTGTGCGGATAATTTCTTCCCAGCGTTCAGGCTGTAAGATGGTGATGTTGTTACGGTATTTATATTGACCGATAGAACGTGCAACAGCCATTCGTTCGGCAATAGAACGTAAGATCTGATCATCCAACTCATCAATCTGGTCGCGCAAATCTTCTAACCTGCCCAGCTCAACAATATTTTCAGTTGTAGGGTTTCTTATGATAAGATTATTAAGCAGCTTTTTTAATTCCCTTGGCATTAACTGTTGTGCAGTGTCACTCAAGGCTTCTACAGGATTCACGTGCGATTCCAGCATCAATCCATCGTATTGCAAATCCATTGCAAACTGTGCAACATAAGACAGCATAAAAGTGTTACCGCAAATATGGCTTGGATCACAGATGAGCGGAATACCGGGAAGCCGTCTGCGCAGTTCAATGGGAATTTCCCAATTAGGTTTGTTGCGATAGGTGCTGTTTTCATAACTCGAAAATCCGCGATGAATAGCTGCAATGCGGTTAATCCCTGTTTTATAAAACCGTTCAATCGCTCCCATCCATAAATCAAGGTCAGGGTTTACCGGGTTTTTTATCATTACCGGGATATCCACTCCTTTCAGCGCATCTGCAAGCTGTTGAATTAAAAACGGGTTTACGGTAGTGCGTGCACCGATCCAAAAGCAATCAATACCTGCTTTTAATGCTAACTCCACATGTCGCGGTTGTGCAACTTCAATGATCACGGGAAAATGATACTGTTCTTTAACTTCTTTCAACCAGTTTAATGCCTGTTCACCTGCGCCTTCAAAAGAGTCAGGACGGGTGCGTGGTTTCCATACTCCTGCCCTGAAAAGCTGAACATTCTGTTGAGATAATAATCGTGCAGTCTCTAAAACCTGTTCACGTGTTTCTGCTCCACAGGGGCCTGAAATAATGAATGGATGATCTCCTGAAAAAATGTTCCACTCGTTTAGTGCTTTAAAAATCATAGCTTATAAAGGATCAAAATTAGCTAAATAGCAGGTTGCGGAGATTCCCCATCCTTTCCTTCCTTTCCCTCCATTTGTTTCCATAGCAAACCTTCACCTCCGGCTAAATAATAATATCCTATCTTTAAGCAATGACAAAAAATAAGTTTGATAAAGAACTTGCTTTGCAATACGAAGAAAAAGAAAAACTAACCGCGGAGCTCAACATTGCTAAAACAGAAATTGATTTTCAAAACAGGGAGAAGGTAAAACGGGAAGAAGAGTTCAGTGTTGCAAACATAGAACTTGCTTTTCAAAACGAAGAGAAAGAAAAACGGGCTGCAGAATTAAGCCTGGCTAACATTGAGCTGGTCTTTCAAAACGAAGAAAAAGAGAAAAGGGCGGCTGAGTTAATCATTGCCAACAAAGAGCTTTTATTTCAAAACGAAGAGAAAGAGAAACGGGCGGCTGAGTTAATCATCATTAATCAAGAACTTGCAGCGTTTGCCTATATAGCAAGCCACGATTTGCAGGAACCCCTTCGTAAAATACAAACCTTTGGCGCAAGAATACTTGAACAAGACAATGACAACTTATCCGAAAGGAGCGTAGATTATTTTCAGCGAATGTGCAATGCAGCTAAACGGATGCAGACACTCATCATTGATATACTTGCCTTTTCCCGTATTAACACTACGCAAAGAATATTTGAAAGCATTTCCCTTTCTGCCACTGTTGAAAAAGTGATGACTGACCTGAAAGATGATATCGGGGAAAAGCAGGCCCTTATTGAAGCTGGCGAATTATGCCACGCAAGGGTTATACCCTTCCAGTTTTACCAGTTGATGGAAAACCTTATAAGCAATTCACTTAAGTTTTCAAGGCAGGGAGTGCAGCCACATATAGTTATTAAAAGCAGGATTATAAAAGGAAGTGAATCAGGGGTTGAAGCGCTTTCACCCGAGAAAGATTATTGTCACATTACGGTTAGTGATAATGGCATTGGCTTCGAGACGCATTTCAATGAAAAGATTTTTGAGGTATTTCAAAAGCTGCATCCCAAAGAGGAGTACAAAGGCACCGGCATAGGGCTGGCCATCGTAAAAAAGATTGTAGAAAACCATGATGGTATTATTACTGCAGCAGGTGAAATAGGTAAAGGGGCAAGGTTTGATATTTATCTGCCTGCTGCGGCATAAACAAAAAAAAACTCCCGCCATGCATACACTGCACCAGCAGGAGTTTTATCTATCGCTTCAAGACAAGGAAAGATTTTACGGAATCCTTTGTGTCCCTGCCCGCGACATATTCATTAACGTGCCGTGATCTTTCAATCAATAGTATTAGTAAAGATTATGCTGCCAACTGTGATACCACAGCGCTAGGCATAGCCTCTCCTTTCTCATTTAATGATACTACCTTGTAATAGTAACGAGTGTCGTTAGACAAACCCATGTCCATATACTTAGTAGTAAAAGATCGTGTTATCATTGTCCACGTGTCTCCATCTGTGCTTCTGTACACATGATAAAACTTCGCAAACTTTGCACGGTCCCATCTCAAACTAATCTTTCCGGAATTATTGGTAAAGATTGCTTTCAGATTTACCACTACTTCCGGCAGCCCTTGTGATTCAGGCACTTTCGTTAATGTCAACCCTGACGAAAGCAATTTCGCCTCGTTCCCATCGGTCACTACTGTGTTAACGTATAAGGCAGTTCCGCGCAGCATTTCTGCCACCTCTTCCTTAGCCTCGCGCAAAAGAGCAAGCATCTCACGATCCTTACCTGCCGCGTTATTCATAGCAGTTTGCAGTGAACTATTCAAAAGTGTCATGTTTGCAATGCTTGTTGGCAATGCAGGATAATTAATATTTCCTGTACATCCCACAATCACATCCGCACACTTCTGGTGCAAATCAACCGGTTTCAATTTTCTATAACTTATAATACATCTTCTCATCCTATCCATTCCTCCTTTATATTGACTTTTATTGAAAAGCCATCATGCCTTGGTGAATTTGTTTTCATAATACCTAATGATAATCAACATTGGCTTTTACGATAGTACCCCGCCAAAAGGTTACAGTCCTTACAACCTGTTTTGTAAGATTTTTTAAAAAACGCACTGTTTCTTGATGATTTCAGGCATGTGCAGGAAGCTCCTCAGAGAGAAAGCGGCTTGTAAAATCTTTTAAAAACCGCAAACCCATCTTGTAAGAAATTCGCAAAAATCATATGAATTGACCACCAAAACCAACACGGATGAGTGGTCGGACGTGTTGGTTCTTGATGACAAACCTGTACGGATGAGTGGTCGGACGTGTTGGTTCCTGATGACAAACCTGTACGGATGAGTAGCTGGACGTGTTGGTTCCTGGTGACAAACCTGAACGGATGAATGGTCGGACGTGTTGGTTCCTGATGACAGACGTACACAGATGAGTGATCAGTTGTGTTGGTTGTTGATGACAGACGTATGCAGATGAAAGGTCAGACGTGTTGGTTGTTGATGGCAGACGTGTCCGGATGAGTACATGGACGCATTGGTTGTTGATGACAGATGTGTAAGGACGAGTACTCAGTTGTGTTGGTTGTTGATGACAGACATATACGGATGAGTGCAGGAGCGTGTTGGGTGGTGATGAGAGATGTGTAGGGAGGAGCGGAAGGATGGGTTGGGTTTTCTGGGCAGTTGAAAGAGAAGCTATTAAGAATTAAATTAACTTGGCATATATTACTCGTGTGGTCGGTATGATTTCTACCGACCACCTAACCATTATATTTGCCGTGGTTTGTGGGAAAGAAGGAACACAAACCACACGGGAAATCGGTATGAGTATACGAACAGGTTTGTTTTGCTCCAAAACCAATCGGTATGAGTACACGAACAAGTTTCTTTTGCTGCGGGACCAATTAGTATGGGTACATTGTAGTGTTGACAGGGTTATAAAATCGAATTGGTTTAATGGGTTTTGTTGGTTAGGTTTGTTGGCTCTGATAAAAATTGTTGGAAAAAAACCAACAGCTGGTAGCAGAATATGGAACACCGACATGAAAAAAAAAACGGATACAAATAAATATATAAGCTCTAAAACGTTAATTTCATTAAAGAAATGTAACAAAATTTTGCTTACTGGGAATCCAGAAGATATTTACAAGATAACCTTTTATACCAATGATTACCGATATATAAAGATAGAATTGATGCAACCTTTAAATCAACAAAATAAATTATTATTTTTCAAGGCCTCAAAATCATGGTATCAAGAAAATAAAGGATTAAATCTTACCTATGATTACAACCGAGTAGATGCTTTGAAGATTCTAGAGTCATGTGAATTCAATGTTGGGAAGCCTGATCAAGAGACCATTAAATTTGTGTTAGAGGTTTTATCCTAATTTATCTCCAGCAGCCACCATCGTCCTCGGGAGAAGGCACACAACCAGTGAGGCTTGCAGCAGTGAGGGCGGAGATTATTATATAATCAAAAAGTGATTGTCTAAAATTCAAACCGACTCTTTTGAAGTTCAACATCTTTTGTTTCGTGAATATATTTTACACAGTTATTATATAAATCTTTTAAGATTAAATTTCTATCATGGAAAATTTGTAAATATTTATCAAACAACTGCATTCTTTCATCAATGATTTTTTTATACTCCTTTGGCATATCCATAACAGGCAACATATTAATTTCATTAAATAAAGGATCATCAATCATTGCATCTATTACAGATTGAAGATATTCAATTAAAAATTTTTTATCCTGCCATTCTTGCGGTTTTGGCTTATTCAGTTGATGAAATACTTCTTTATACTTTTCTGCGAATTTGGGGCTAATTACATCCTCAGTTGGAACTGGAAATTTATCAATCATTAAGGTTATTCCATGAATGGTTAACTTTTCAATTTTATTAACATATTCATTATTTGTCTTAATTGTCTTTTGTTTTATAGGTTCATATTTTGCAATAAATTCATCATAGTGTTGTTTCAAAAAAGCATAGTTGTTTTTTAGTTGGTGCATACCTACAATAATATCTATGTATGAATGCCTCCATTTATCATTTGTGATTTCATACATACTTGAACCATCTTTAAATTTATTTTTTAGTTTGGAGTAAAACAACTTCTGTAAATCATCATCAGGATATTGCAGTAGGTGTTCAACCGGAATATCTTCAAATCTTGGTTCAAAAAAATGTTCTTTATCTTCCAAAAATTCAGTAAATGTTGTTAAACTACTAAGTTGACTTTCTGAAACTTTATAAATTTTAGTCAACCAATCAATCAATGACTTTCTTTTGGATTCAAGTCTTTTATTTTCCCTTTTTGCCTTTGCAAAAGGTATTGCAAGTAAAATTATATAAGGTGAAAGAACACCAAGAATCTTAAACCAAGGTAAATATATTTGTGATATTGTCCACAAGAAAGGGAAATGTTCAGATAAATAATAATAAGGGTTGATCATGTCACAAAAATAAATTTTCCTCCATTCTCGGCAGAGTCTTTTGTTTTTATTTCACAAAGACTCTGTCGCTGGTTTACAAAATAACTTGTAGCAGTTAAGGTATATTTGCATAGCGCAGTGTCCATAAAAAGGAGACACTGCGAGGACTGAGAAATAAATTATGTCAGAATTCACATACAAAATACCAGACGAAAAAAAATTCTTTGCCGCTGTTCAACAGATATTATCTAAAAGCAGTAGAGAAAAAGACAATCAGATTGCAGATAAGTTGAAAGGCGGTAAATGCTCGATAGTTTCAACAAGTCAATTCTCCGGACAGCGTTGGAACGCATACAACACAGGTGTTCATTTTTATGTTTCCGTTGATAGCTTGGACTTCTTTGATAAGGAAGCTATCAAAGTTCTTTTAGATGTTTGTGATAGAGTAATGCCAAAAGAAACGGGTTTCGATATTCTGAATGTTGAGATTGCACCGATACTTGATGATATTTCCGTTGATGCAACTTTGACAAGCGACCTCGAGGAAATTCAAAACAGCGTTTCAAACAAAACTTTTCAGTTATTACCTGACGATATTAAAGACAAGGGCAAAGAAATGTCGGAAGTTTATATCTATCTCTATTGTGTTGAGAATTCATTGAGGTTGTTTGTAGAGCAAGTATTCACTGCAAAAATTGACAAGGGCTACTGGAGTAAAATCGTAATTCCAAGTTCTGTGAAAAAATCCATTCATTTTAGGAAAGAGTTGGAAGTAAAGAATCAGTGGATAGGAATTAGAGGTGGCTCTGACTTGTTCTATTTAGACTTTAAAGATTTATCAAACATTATCGTTGGTAACTGGGAGTTTTTCAAAGAATATTTCCCCGACCAACATTGGTTAAATGTAAAAATTGACGAGTTAGGAAATTGCCGAAACTTAATAGCCCACAACAGTTATGTTAGTTCGCTAGAGCGAGATGTAATTCGCTTAAATTATAATCAACTTCTTAAACAGATAACATTTGTGGAAGCAAAAAAAGCCACACCGACAGCAAGTGCAAAAGAGGTTGACGACCTACCGTTCTAAATTTCTTGTATGTTCGGTCTTCCTTATGACCTCCCGATAGCAATCCGGACATTGCCGGTTTTGATTGTAAGTTTTGGGCAACAAAACTGTAAATTATGTAAATCTTTGCTGGAATTATGTAATACTTATCCTCTAATTCACTTCTAGATTACACCCTGCTAAATTATAGCGAGAGTTCAATTTGTATGCAAAATAAAAAGAGTGTTCTATTGGTGGAGGACGATCCTGACGACACCGTATTATTTATTGAAGCACTTAACGAAATTAAAACTGCTACTCTGTTTGATGTAGCAGGTAATGGAGTTGCGGCTCTTGAGAAGTTACAAAATGCAGAGCAGCTACCTGATATGATTTTTATGGCTATTCATTTACCCATGATGAATGGGATTGACTGTTTAAAAGAAATAGTTAACAATACACAATTCAAAAACATTCCGGTGGTTATTCTGTCTTCAGATAAAACGCAGGTTAACGTTATTCGAAATTTAGGAGCTTCCGCATTTCTTGCGAAGCCAGCCAGTTTTAAAGTACTGAAGGAGAAGGTGGAGGAAATAGTGAATCTTGATTTCGACACGGATAAGCATATTGCTGCGCAAACTTTTTTAGATTGACAACCGAAACTTTATTTTTTCTCGTATAGTCTGTCTTCCTTCCGACCTCCCGATAGCAATCGGGACATTGCCGGTTTTGATTGTAAGTTTTGGGTAAATTTGATGACTGGTTTATCAGTATGAATGTATAAACCTTTAAACAAATGGTAACAAGAGATGGTGAACCTATCAGTATTTTATATGCTGATGATGATGGAGACGACCACGAACTTTTTAAAGACGCATTAGGCGAAGCCAAATCAACTGCAAAACTTGCAACCGTTGAAGATGGTGAGAAACTGATGCAATATCTTTCAGAAGTTGACGGCCAGCTTCCCGACATTATTTTTCTTGATATAAATATGCCGAGAAAAAACGGCAAGCAATGCTTACTGGAAATAAGAAGCATTGATTTACTTGCCCATATTCCGGTTATTATGTTTTCAACTTCTGCTTATCCGGAAGATATTGAAGAAACATTTAAAAACGGAGCTAATCTTTATGTTTCCAAACCCGTTTTCTTTGAAGACCAGGTAAAAATCCTCAAAAAGATTTTTTCACTTAATTGGCAGGATGATTTATTGAAGCCCGACAGAGAAAGATTTGTTCTTTATGCAGCGACACTTAAATAATAACCCCTATCTCGAGCGCGCTTGCAGCGCATTCGCTGTTTGTCATTCAATCTTGAACTGTGATTAAACGGATTAAATGATTAACCTGATTATATACCGCGACAGACAATCCTGTTCATCCGTAAATCCGTTTAATCATGGTTCAGACTTCTTTAACTTAGCGAAGCGATCTCACGAATGCCTTAATATAAAATCAAAAAAATGAGTAATCCCTTCTTCGTTATGCGCAACTCTGAACACAGTATTACTTTACCTTAAATAGACAATCATGATAAACGGAGTACACGTTCTTATTTACAGTAAGAAAGCCGCAGCAGACAAAAAATTTTTTAGAGACGTATTGAAGTGTCCCAATGTTGATGTTGGTGGAGGCTGGCTCATTTTCGGATTACCTCCTACCGAACTTGCGTTTCACCCCTCACCGGATGTTATTTCCCAGGAGATGTATTTGATGTGTGATGACATTCATCAATTTGTTGCTGAGATGAAAAAGCATGATATTGAGTGTGGGAAAATTTCAAGTCAATCATGGGGATTACATACAAAATTTATTTTGCCAAGTGGCGCGAAACTAGGTGTATATCAACCAAAGCATGAAAGGCCAAAGCCAATGAAAGCCAGAAGTATTATTAAGAATAAAAAATCAGTTGCAAAAACTGTAAAAAAGAAAAAGTAAATCTTTCATTTTCCCAACCGTAGCAGTTGTTCTTTCCCCCTGCAACCATCCATCATTAAAATGAACTATTCTTGTTGGCGGAAATAATCTTCCTTAGAACAGAACCAAAACGTGAATGTAACCAATATGGAAAATAAAAATGCTAAGGCAACAAAAACGTATCTTATTGCCATGGGAACTTTTTGGTTAATCTTCGGACTTATAACCACTTTCTATCCTGCATTGATGAACATGTTTCAAACCGAAAATGGGATTAATTCAATAACGGATTATTCTAATCATGTGTGGCGGCATGACGGTCTTGACATTATCTCTGTCAGCCTTTTGCTTTTTGTGCTCTCTACCGAACCGGTAAGTCGTAAAATATTACTGGCAGCATCAGTGGTTGCACTGCTGGTAGCCATAGGAATTGCTTCTTCACTCCTTACCACCAATTACTGGAATACAATGTTCATTGTACCGGGTGTAAGCTGTTTTGCTTTTGCTGTTTGGGGCTTTGCACTTGCGTCAAAAAATAAATAAAGCTCAGGCTTCAGCAGTTGGAGGTGTTCTTTCCACCTGTAACCATCCATCGTTAGTGTGTTATATTTGTTGGTAGAAAAAAAAGCCCATAAGGGTGGAATACATACTCATAAAGAAAGATGAGAGCAATCAAACTTCACACACTACTATATACTTTGCTTACACTCCATAGCTATGGACAATTAAGCAATGGATTAAAGGCTTGGTACCCGTTTAGTGGCAATGCGAATGATATGAGTGGTCAGAATAATAATGGCACATTGGTTGGCAATCCGGCATTGGCAAGCGACCGATTTGGATTTGCCGATTGCGCTTATCTTTTTCCGGGCAACGCTTCCGATTACATTAATATATCCTATTCAACAGATTTTAATATTGCGGTAGCGGGAGCTTTTACCATCAGCTTATGGTACCAGGGCGGTTCCGGTACTATTTCTGATTTTGAGGTTTTATTTGAAAAGAACGATTCGGCTATAAGCCCCCTTCCTACTGATTATCACCTCGCCTTATTTGACTTGAACAAACCCAGCTTCGGCAGCCAGTACTCACCCATTGTGATGCCTCTGTATGCTCCTCCCTTCCCCGACCCCAACTGGCACCATCTTGCCGCCATTTACGACAACAAAAAATGGTACATCTATGAGGACGATACCTTGCGCCAGAGCGACCTGACACAGATGTATGGTATTTTTCAATCCACCGGAGATTTGTCAATAGGAAAAGGATTCCAGGGAAAGATAGATGACATCCGGTTTTATGACCGCGTGGTAACTGCAAATGAAATTGACCAGCTCTTTAATTTACCCGGTTCCTGCCAGCCATCCGGAATTAATGAAACTTCGGAAACCCGTTTTACAATTTATCCTAACCCTGCCCATCCTGATTTCACCATTAGCTGTACTAAACAATTCCCCCCTGGAGCAGCCATTGAGGTATTTGAAATTACAGGCAAAAAAATCAATATCGAAGTGAAAACAAACCTTGATAAAAGAGAAATAAACCTATTAAACGTTCCTGATGGTTTGTACCTGGTTAAAATTACCACTCCCGAAAACACAATTGTTCAAAAGTTACAAATACAAAATTAATTGTGCCTGCACCAACAACACGAAAAAAGTACGCGGGATGGGTTGTTGTCCAACCGCTGCAAGTGTTCTTTCCACCTGCAACCATCCATCATTAGTGTGTTATATTTGTTGGTGAGAAAAACACCAACTAAGGCGTGAAAACGAAATTTGTTTACTGGTTTGCTTACTATAATGCGGACTCTCCAAGTGTTCGTTACAGAGGAAAATATCCTTTGGAGTATTTAAAGAATCATTACAACATCAACTCTTACTTTATTACGCCAGGTTACAAACCACATAAAATATTTCTGTTTCTTCGGGCATATTTTTCCGCTTTGTTATTTCGTAAATCCAATTCTCTGATTGTTATTCAAAGAATTCACTCAAGTTTTATTTATTCCACTTTACTTAAGTTCTTAATCAAAGTCAGACCTACAAAAACATTTTACGACCTCGATGATGCTGACTATCTTGACTATCCGCCCAAGACGATTTATCACTTTATTCAAAACTGTTCAGGTGTGTTTGTTGGAAGCAGGGAGTTAGTAAAGAACCTTTTCAGGTTCAATAAGAATATTTTATTAAACACTTCTCCAACGCCTGACCTTGAAATTGTCAAAACAAAAAAGAATTTCATTCTGACAATTGGATGGATTGGTGACTTTGCCGGAGGACACAAAGAAGCCTTACTGACTTTCTTTTTTCCTGCTTTGAAAGAGTTACAGTTTGAAATCAAACTTGTAATGCTGGGTGTTGGCAGAAAGTGTGAAAGCGACTTTCAGTTTCTTACTGACTACTTCAAACCAACCACCAACATCAAACTGGAAATGCCTCATAACATTGACTGGAATAATGAAACAGATATTCAGAAACGAATTGCAGAGTTTGATATTGGTGTGGCAACTATTCTTGACAATGAGTTGCATCTTTCCAAATCTGCTTTTAAATTGAAACAGTATTTGAACAATGGTGTTCCTGTTTTAAGTTCTGACCTTCCCGAAAACAATTACTTTGTAAATGAGGGAGTGAATGGCTTTCTTTGTTCAACAACCAAAAAATTCAAACAACGCATAATTGAGATAAACGAAATGAGTAATGCTGACTACATGAAACTTTCAATGCAAGCGAGACAATCAATTGCTGACTTCAACTTGAAAACTTATTGCGAAACACTTGTAACAGGAAAAGGGCAATTGCTTCAAAGAAAGTTTACTGCGAATTTGAACGAAACAGCTTCGTATGAACAGCAGCACATGCAACTAATATAAATTAATTAATTTGCAGAAATCCTAAAATCAGTCAATCCTAAAAATCCTAATTCAGACACTTTCCACCTGCAGGCAACCGTGCACCATCCCTTTAACCCTCAAGATTTCTTTTATCTCTTCTGTTCTGCCTGAAACGCTTTACAACAACAGTGATAATGGTGGCAATAATAATGCTTGCTGACAAAGGACTCATCAATCACCCTGTATCAATAATCTGACCATAAAAAAAATCATTCTGCTTATGAAGGAGTAAAGAGGGTAAGGGTTATCAATCCGAGGCCAAGTATGCACAGTGCAACGATAACTCTTACTTTCATGTTTAATGGTGTTTTTTTATTGTAATTATTACCGAGGTCACTCCTTTGGCGAAGCGCAAACAGGATAAAGTTTATTATCCTGTCGCGCTTCTGGCTAAAGCATTTCGTTGCCTTAGAATATAGTTATACCCAAAACAGGTGACAGGGTTGCTTATAAAACTTTTGTGCCAGATTCAGCACTTGTTGAAAACTCAATGAACGTGGATGCCGCGCCCCTGTGGGAGTTCCTGCATCCAACAGATCAGTTGCAGGTGAAAGGAATCACCTTCAAGGGCTGAAAAGTGAAGAAGTATGTTAACAGGATTTTAATCAGTACCACAATCTGATATATTCGTGTGGGATTATAGCAAATTGCAGAAAGGTGCCAGCATTTACGTGTGTGCGTCACCTTATCAAGAACACATTGCTTAACATAATGAAAATAGAAAGACTACACCATATTGCCATTATTTGTTCAGACTATGAAAAATCAAAATGGTTTTATATAGACATTTTGGGTTTTAAAATTGAGCAGGAAATTTACAGGCAGGAAAGAAATTCCTATAAACTTGACCTTTCACTAAACGGACAATACCTGATTGAACTTTTTTCTTTCCCGAATCCACCACATAGGCCTACAAAACCAGAAGCCGCAGGATTAAGGCACGTGGCATTTGGTGTAAAAAGCATAAACGATACAATTGAATATTTAGAAACCAAAAACATTCAAACAGAACCTGTCAGAACAGACGAGTTCACTAATAAAAAATTTACTTTTTTTACCGACCCGGATAACTTACCCATTGAAGTTTATGAATTATGATAGACATTGAACTTTACATACAAAATTTTAAAACTACTTTTCTGCAAGACACCTTATTGCAACCCTGGGAAATAATTGACAATTTAGAAAACATAATTGCCAAACAAATAAAAAGTTTAAATACTGATTATAAAATTGAAAACAACATTGCCATACATAAGACTGCAAAAATGGAACAGGGTGTAATTTTGAAAGGGACAATTATAATTTCCGAGAACTGTTTTGTAGGAGCAAACGCCTATTTACGAGGCCCCATTTATTTGAGTAAATCTGTAAAGGTTGGCCCGGGTTCTGAAATTAAACAGTCCATAATCTTTGACAATACAGCAATTGCACATTTTAACTATATCGGTAACAGCATTGTTGGACATGACATCAATTTTGAAGCAGGATCCATTTGTGCAAACCATTATAACGAAAGGCAAAACAAAAAAATATATGTAATACATAACCGACAATTAATTGACACGAAAACAGAAAAGTTTGGTTCGTTAGTTGGCGATCATTCTAAAATTGGTGCCAATGCAGTTTTATCTCCAGGGACTATCTTAGAAAAAAACAGTATTGTAAAACGGCTCGAATTAATTGAACAAATAAAATGATGACGGTATGATTACTAAACGGTAACAGCCCCTGCGAAATTCTGCCCCAACAGAGTCTCCGACCTCTTCGCAGCACTCTGTTGTTTTCCGGCTTTGTTAGTGTTCATTTCACGAAACCCTACTGACACATTGGAAACAACTACCGGATAAATTCATCTCTTATCAGTTTTATATCCGTATGTTTACCCCTTACCCTCTATTTCACAATGCAAGAAAATAATAAACCTGGCAGCCATGCGCAGGATCCGGATCAAAAAGAGCCTGTAAAAGTTATGCTGGCTGATGATGACAAAGATGATCAGTTATTGTTTGCTGCTGCCATAGAAGAAACAAAAATAGATGCAGAAGTCACCACCGTGGAGAACGGCCAGGAACTTATTGATAACCTTAAAGACCCCGCAGAACCTAATCCTGATATCATTTTCCTGGATATAAATATGCCGGTAAAAGATGGAAAAGCAGTGCTGGCAGAAATAAAAGCCGATGATACGCTTAAAGACATACCTACTGTAATGCTCTCTACCTCCGATAGTCCTAAAGATGTAGAAGAAACTTTTAACCGCGGTGCAAACTTGTATGTGAAAAAGCCCAATAGTTTTCACAACCTTATCCTGATCTTAAAAAATATATTTATGCTGCATTGGGCAAAAGCCCTGATAAAACCGCTCCGTAAATCATTTTTGGTTACTGAAAAAGATGTTATTAAAGAGAAATAGCTCTCTTTCTCTCTTTTCCTGAGATTTTCATACTGTGTTGGTGTACTTCATATTAAGCCTTGTTGGTTTACTTCACCAACAACCTTTGAGCTCTTTATTTCTACTATGAGGAGATTAACCCGTACCTTGGCACAATAATTTGTAATAAATAATAAATGTTAAAAATAAAAGCATCTTCCCCGGTTATTAATGAAAGCGAAAAAGAATATGAATGTTTTGATGAAAACGATAACGTTTTATTTAACCGGGAGTCTTTAATCACCAATATCCGATTGAAAAACGGGGATATAATTGTCCATACCAATAATGACATAAAAACAAATTATTCTGTACTAAAGCTAAAATCATTTGGTGCCGGCAATGCTGTAATCCTGCTCAGAGCCAATTCACAACCAGGGTCTTGATAAGTTAATTGCTTTACAGGTTTTAATCCTGTTGACTCTGGTCATTCACAATGCAATCATTTTCTTTGGAACCAAATGTACTTCCCCGGTGGTATGATGATTCACATGCCTGGTTGCCTGTACGCGCATCATTACAATTTCACCGTTTTTCTTTTTGTGCTTTAAATTGCCGTAAAAAGAACGCTCAGCAGCGTGTATTTCCAGGTTTTCAATAATATCGCTTAAATCTTCACCATGCCATAAATCGGCAATACTTAACCCAATGATTTCCTGGTGATCGTACATGCAAAATTCAAGGGCAAGATAATTCGCGTCCACAATTCTTAAACTCTTCTCATCAAATATCCACGCAGGATAATTAACACTATGAATCCTGGTGGTTACTTCAGTATCAGGACCGGTATTAAAAGTGACCTCTTCCATATATTGAATTGGGTAATTTGTGTAAGGTAGGCATTTTTACTCTCTAGCGCGGGCATCTGCTTCTGGTGATTCCTGGTGGAATTGGTTCCTTCCTTCCCACCGTCTACTTCCAGTTTTTTGATATGTTTGGAGTGATCGGTAAAAAACATTGACTGCAGGAAAAATAATTCGTTCTTCGTTATTGGCAACCTTAGAGTGGTAAGTGCAAACAGAGAAAATGGAAAATATTGACATAATAAGAGCTTCTCTAAATGACATTGATCAATTGCAAAAAATTGCAAGGCAAACATTTTATGAAACATTTTCAGCGGGAAACACCGAAGAGAATATGAAAACATATTTGGAAGAGGGATTTTCTATTGAAAAACTGACTGCTGAACTTAATAACAAAGACTCTGAATTTTACTTTGCGATACTTAACACTTTCCAGCACAGTGGGATCCGAAGCTTGGAATTCACGTGACTTGAAGTCGCGGC
>JADMIO011201664.1_pt1 | contig 96363 bp, 117 predicted proteins | sample 8958161 | NCBI WGS metagenome assembly JADMIO01 (sample SAMN16585339, study PRJNA669376) | soil metagenome | isolation source: Crop rotation soil | place: USA: Cullars Rotation, Alabama | collected 2011
CGACAACTTGTCCACGTGGAATTCTAAGCTTAGGATCCCAATGTGCTGGAAAGGACTGGTGCATCAGCCGGCAGATATGGTTCGGACACCGTATCCCGGTTTGGTACAAAGGCGAGGAAATGAAAGTTTCGATTGAAAACCCAGGAGATGGATGGGAGCAGGATTCGGACGTACTTGATACGTGGTTCTCTTCGGGACTTTGGACCTTCTCGACGCTCGGGTGGCCAGATAGTACGGATGATTTGAAGCGCTATCACCCGACGGATGTGATCGAGAGCGGGTACGACATCCTGTTCTTCTGGATGGCGCGCATGATACTTATGAGCGGATTCCTCCTCGGACAGGTGCCGTTTAAGACTATTTATATCCATGGCCTCGTACGTGACAGCCAAGGGCGGAAACTCTCAAAGTCGCTCGGGAATAATATCGACCCGGTGGATGTAGGCAAAGAATACGGGACTGACGCTCTGCGCATGGGACTTATTGTCGGTAACGCGCCGGGCAACGATTTTAACTTCGACCCGAAGAAAGTCGGTGCCTATAAGAAATTCGCAAACAAACTGTGGAATGTCACCCGATTTATTCTCGAAAATACAGCGGGAGCAGTTTTGGACGCACCGCTTACAGATACTGATACGAAACTCGAAGAGGAATTCGATGCGCTTGCGAAAGATGTAACGATAGACATGGAGAACTATCGCTTCTATCTCGCGGGAGAAAAGCTCTATCACTACGTGTGGCATCGGCTCGCGGACGAGATCATCGAGGAATCAAAGCCGATACTCGCGGGAACAGACGAGGCCTCGCGAGCCTCAAGGGCACGTACGCTGCTTACGATACTGAATCGCGTGCTACGCTTACTGCATCCATTCATGCCGTTTATCACGGAAGAGATCTGGACACATATGCCGGGAACGAAGAACCTCCTGATGGTCGAATCCTGGCCAACTGACGCATGATGTCGTTCACCGCGATCGTGTATGCATTCCTTGCTGGCATACTCCCTGCCCTTATCTGGCTCTTTTTCCTGCTTCGGGAAGACGCGAAGAACCCGGAACCGAAGGGACTTATCGCGCTCGCGTTCCTTGGCGGCATGCTCGCGGTCGCGTTCGCGCTCCCGCTCGAACATTTTGCCTGCGGGCAGCTTGGAGGCTGCAGCGCCTCGCCGAATAACGCGACATTCATCGCCTGGGCGATCATCGAAGAAGTGCTCAAGTATGGCATCGTCGCAGCGGCGATACTGTGGCGCAAAGCGGTGGATGAACCCATCGATTACGTGGTGTACATGATTACCGCGGCGCTCGGGTTCGCGGCGCTCGAGAACGCGCTGTTCCTTATATCGCCCTTTTCCTCCGGACACTTCATGCAAGGGCTCCTTACGGATAACCTGCGGTTCGTGGGCTCGACGCTCCTGCACGTGATCGCGTCCGCGACGGTAGGGTTCGCGATAGGATTTTCATGGAAAAAAATATGGCCGGTACGGGTCATGTGGGCTATTACCGGACTTATCCTCGCCGTCGCGTTGCACACCCTCTTTAATTTCCTTATACTTTCTGGAGACGGCTCGACTACGCTCCCCGCGTTCTTCACCGTCTGGACTGGCGTCATCGTATTCTTCGCACTCTTTGAAGTACTCAAATCCTACGAGGCCCGCAATTTACCAAAGAATATTTAAGCACTATGGCCATTAAAAAGCGCTCATTCTTCGAACGGCTCTCAGGCTCGGTCCCGGCTGGCGACTACGACGCCTTCGACGACGACCTGCCGATACGCGCACCCGCTTCAGAACCGCGTGCAAGCGCACGTCCCGCTGCGGCAGCGCGCGCCATCCATGATGACGACTCGAGCGAAGGCCAGCTCCCCGTAGACGTGTACCAGAGCGCGAGCGAGATGGTGATACGGGCATTCGTCGCCGGCGTGCGCGCAGACGACCTGAACGTTTCCATAAGCCGCGACATGGTAGTGATCGAGGGTGCGCGAGAAGAGCGCGAGCAGATTCCGGAATCTGATTATTTCACGCGCGAATTGTTCTGGGGAGCGTTTTCGCGCACTATCCTCCTTCCTCAGGAAGCGGATGTCGAGAACTCCACCGCAGCATCCAAAGACGGCCTTTTGACCATCATCTTGCCGAAGCATGATAAGGCACGCCAAACCAAAATTAAGGTACGGGTCGGCTAAGCGGAACGGGCCGTACCCATAAAAAGGGCTGAAAGGGATGCCGAGCGGCGCTGGCGCCCCAAATCCGTTAGGAGCGAAGCGAGTTAGGGATTTGGAAGTACTCTTGGGGTGAGCGTACCTTTTTCTTGGTATGCCTGCGGAGCGTCCTACTTCGTCCCTGTGTATAGTTGTGGAGCGATTGAGACATTCTCGACATCGAACCGCACGCGGCCGAGTACGCCGCCACTGTCAGTTTCTATTGATACGCGCCACTTCCCTGGCGTTGGATCGGTAATCATCGAGTACCCGCGATACCCGCCGTCCCGCCCGCCCGCTATCGAGAACGCAGCTGCAGCGATGGTCTCCCACTCGCCTGCGGCGTCATCGTATTTTTGCCATCGGTGCACGATGGGCGCAGAAAGCTGCACCGGCGCGAATATCGCGCTAAAGGCATACAGAGGCGTACCTGGCACATGATGCACCACCTGGGTACTGAAGAAGTGGCTCGATGCTGCTTCGGTAGCTACCTGGTAGCTGTTACCCGTGCGCACTATGGAGTGGTAGACGCCCGCATCCCGGAGCGCGAGCGGCAGAGGCGGGATGAGGCCCGTAAAATAAAACACGTTCACGACAACCAGGAGTCCCGCGGACCAGATAGTGATGCTCCGCAGGCTCTCTACGAACCGCTTCTTGCTGATGGCAGACAAAAGCCACAAGAAAAGCGCGAAGGTGACCACGCTCACTACGCCGCTCTCGACGAATATGAGCGAACTCACCGTGCCCCGAGCGATCGGAAGCGCGAAAATCGCGTACGCATACAGCGTAAAGAAGAACAGGACGCACTGGAATGCGAGGCGCTCGCGGTATTTGCGGAATACTTCGTTCCCTATAAATACGATAGCGAGCAAAAGGAGGAACGGCCAGCTGACCCCGAACGCGGCGCTTCGCGTGTAAAAGATAACGCAGCCCGAAAGGAGGGCGCCGAGGAAAAACTGCGCGGCGATGGGGATCAGGGTGTAAAGCGGATTCTTGGTCGAGGGCGCCGCATCCGGGCGCTCTCGGCGCAGCACATGGCTTACGATGATGCAGAGCGCTGCGGCGATAAGGAATCCCGTAAAGAGCGTATGCACCCATGGCAGGTCCACACGTTCATACGCGATGTTGTCTATGATAAAGCCGCCCAGGAACACGGCCGTGGAGATATGCCGTTCGTTGCGACCTATCCATTTAAAGAGCTTTTTCATGTGCTTGGACCCGGGCTCGAACCGGGGACCCCTTCCTCTTCAGGGAAGTGCTCTACCAACTGAGCTATCCAAGCAGTGGCGCTATCGTACCATAGCGCAGACGCTTTTTCATCACTGATTACCGAGTAATTTCTGAAGGTCGTCGATATTGTAATCGGTCGTAGTGCCGTCCCCGGATATCGCGCTGGTAAGCGTATCGAGGTACTTCTGGAAGAAGTACGGCAGGAAGAAAAGCGGAAGTATGACGACCACGATCCAGAATACGACCCTGCCCCAGAAGCCCCACACCGCCCTGCGCTGCATGGTTTTCAATATCTCGTTCGTCTCTTGTGCGACCGCAAGGTTCTGCTCGAGCAGGCTTTTCAGTTCCGGGTCCATTTCTTATCAGTATATCGCACTACAGGTGCCCCCATCCTGAGTCGAACAGGAATTTGCTCGTTAGGAGTGAGCCGTTCTATCCATTGAACTATGGGAGCTCGTAATCGATATGGAGCGAGTGAGTTAAGCGCCGACGCCGAGGAGTTCTGTGAGCTTGTCTTTATCGAACCCGACGAGAAGGTCTTCTCCTATCATGATCACCGGCACGCCCATCTGGCCTGACTTCTGAATCATCTCCTGTCGCCTCTCCAGATTCGAGGCTACGTTATATTCCGTGTATTCAACACCGTTTTCCTTGAAAAAATCCTTGCTCATCTGGCAAAAGTGGCAGGTCGGGGTGCTGTAAATGGTGACTGGCTTATTCATGGTGATATACGTTTAGTGAATGGGATTATAGCACAGTGGGGTTGTGGATAACGAGTGCGGATAAGGGGAATCGAACCCCTGCCCGATGCTTGGGAAGCACCAGTTCTGCCACTAAACTATATCCGCAGTAAAAAGCTAGAACCAATCCAAGAACCGGCGCCACCACGGAAGGACCGTGGTGGTAGAGGTCGCCGCAACCGGCGGCACCACGATGATAACGTCCTCGCCGGGGCGTGCAACCCCAAGGGTATCCCGAAGCGCGGCTTCTTTGCCGCGCGGGGTGTCGAGCTCGTTCAAATCGCTATCAAGCGTGGCCTGCCGGGCCTCAAGCGACGCGAGCTGGGCTTTGGTTTCTGCAACGTCCTGCCGGGCGCGTTCTTCTTTACTGAATATGCCCCAGGTCAGGTAGCTGAACCACGCGATACCGAGCACGAAGAACGCGGCAAGCGCCATATCTCGATACGACCACTGTCTCCATGCGCGGCGCATGCCCCCAGTATATCAAGCGGGAAAGACCTGCGATTCCAGAGCGGTATCCTGATATACTTTCAGCCATGGAAGGCAAAAAAGGGGCACCGCCCGTACCTGAGCGCAGCCCTCAAAAGAGAGTGGTGACATTGGAAGCTGATAAGCCATTCGAGGTCGAAATCACAGGCCCTATAGAGGCCAAAACCGCACTCATATTGGTCCACGGCTTCGGCGTAAAGAGAGACGCTCGGGGCATGTTTACCGATATCGAGAACGCGGTTTCAGATCATATGCTTTCTGTCCGCGGTGATTTTTCAGAAACAAAAGCGGAGTCGACACGAGCCGTACCGCTTTCTGCGCAGACAAGCCGTATAAACCGCATCACCGACTACGTCCGCGACACGTTTCATCCTGAACAAGTTATCTATGTCGGGCATTCGCAGGGCTGTATCGCCATCGCGCAGATGCCGCTTGAAGGAAAGAAGATCATCCTCCTCGCGCCACCCATGGCCTCTCCGTATGAGAGGTTCATCAAAACGCCCGGCTGGCAGAGGCCGGGATCCACGTTAAACGTAGAGGGCGAATCTGTGCTGATGCGTTCTGATAAGTCAGTCACTGAAGTTGGCGCCGATTTCTGGGAAGATGCGAAAAAGATCGACGCAGAAAAATTATACGCAGAACTCGCAGCGCGGAACGAAGTCAAGATAGTCCTCGCAGGAGCAGACCAGGTCTTGGGTCAGGAAGAGGTCCCTGAAGGATTAGAAAAGAGCTCAATCGGGAATGCAGACCATGACTTCACGGGGCCTGCTCGAGCAGAGCTAATTCAGGCGCTGCGCAAATCGATCGAGTAGATCCTACCGTTCGCTCTCCTGAACCATTTTCATGAACACGTCCTCGGGGATGTCCACTTTGCCGTGCGCTTTCAATTTCTTCTTTCCTTTCTTCTGCTTCTGAAGCAGCTTGTTCTTGCGTGATACGTCGCCGCCGTAGAGCCCTGCGGTCACGTCTTTGCGCATCGCAGACAATGTACGGGACGCGATGATGCGCCCCAGCGCTTGTCCTTGGATCTTTGCCACGAACTGCTGCTGCGGCAAAACCGCGTGGAGCTTCTCTACCATGCGCTCTGCCTCTTCTTGCACCCGGCGGCGGCTTACGATGCGCGCGAACGCCGGCACTTCTTCATCCGCGACCAATATATCGAGCCGCACCACATCCGCCGCCCGGTCATCGAGGAATTCATAGGAAAGCGATGCGTACCCGCTCGACACGTTTTTCACGCGGTCGAAGAATCCGCGCATGAGTTCCCGGAGCGGCATCTCGGCCATGAGCTCGATGCGGCCATCCGCATAGGATTCCGTATTCCCTACCATCGCTTCGTGTTCATGAAAAAGCTGGATGAGCGCAGAGAGTGATGCGGGCGGCGTAATGAGGATGACTTTCACCCACGGTTCTTCGATAAGCTCGATGTCGCCATACGGCGGAAACTTAGACGGCGTATAGACCGTCTCTCGTTTCCCGTTCTTCCCGGTCACGTGATACGCGATGGTCGGGATGGTAACGATGAGCGCGAGCGAGAATTCGCGCCGAAGGCGTTCGGTGATGATTTCAAGGTGGAGCATGCCGAGGAATCCGCAGCGGAACCCGCGCCCAAGCACGCCGGACGACTCTTCTTCAAACGAAAGCGAAGAATCCGAAAGCCGCAGGCGCTCAAGCGACTGGCGCAGCAAGGGCAGGTCATCCTGGCTCTCAGGGTATACGGACGCCCATACCACAGGGTGAGGCCGTGCGTAACCCGGGAGGGCCGGGAGAGTGCCCTTTTGGAGCCCTACGGTGTCTCCCACTGCCACCACCCCCGGTTCCTTGATACCGGTCACTATGTAGCCTATTTCCCCTGCCGAAAGGGTCTCTGCAGGGGTCTCTTCCGGCGTGAATACGCCCACTTCGAGCGCGGCAAACGAACGATCCGCCCCGTGGAATGTGAGCGGCATGGCCTTTTTCATGGAGCCGTCGAATACGCGCGCGTAGACCGCGATACCGCGGTGGGCAGAGTAGGAGAAGTCGAAAATAAGTGCGCGCGCTTCGCCCTCCGAAGCCGAAGGCGAAGGAGGGGGCACTCGTGCCACAATAGCCTCTAACAATTCCGCGACGCCTTCCCCCGTGCGGCCTGATACCGCGAGCACGGTATCCGCAGGCACGTTCAAGAGCTTTGCGAGCGCTGCACGTGTTTCCTCGGCGCGCGCATACGGCGAATCGATCTTGGAAATCACCGGCACGATAACGCACCCTGCCGCCTGCGCCATCGCGAGCGTCGTCAGGGTCTGCGCTTGCACGCCTTGGGTCGAGTCGACGAGCAAGATGACGCCCTCCACTGCCTTGAGCGCACGCGATACTTCGTATGAGAAATCGATGTGGCCCGGAGTGTCGATCAGATTCAGCACGTAATCGGTCCCGTCCGGCGCGTGATACTTCATGCGCACCGGCTGCATCTTGATGGTGATGCCGCGCTCGCGTTCCAGGTCCATCTTGTCGAGGACTTGATCGCGCATCTTACGCGCTTCGATAGTGCCCGTGCGCTCCAAAAGCCGGTCGGCGAGGGTCGACTTTCCGTGGTCTATATGCGCGATGATGCTGAAGTTACGTAAGTGCATTCGTAGGAAGCGAGACTAGAATTCTGATTGTGGCGGCACTGCCCGGCTCGTGAGATGGTGGAGCGCTTTGTAGACATCCTTGAACTCCTGGTTCTCAAGCAGGATGAGGACGGCGGCAGCCCCGCCAAACCCGACGATAGCAGCCGCGAGCGCTTCCGTGAAGACGGCGAAGAGCGTGGTGAGCGGCGCGAGGTTACCCATCAGATAGAGAGCGAGGTATGCGAGTGCCCCGCCAATCACAGCTGCACCGATGCCCTCGAGGAGTGGCCGGATCAGATTCCCGGCGACCCCGCGAGCGACGACCCGGAGCGTCGTGAAGGCCAGGATACCCATCACCACCTGCCCCGCGGTCGCGCCGAGCGCCACCATAAGCACATCGGTGCCCGGGACATCCGACACGCGGAACATCGCTTCCACGAAGTAGCGGAACAAGGGGTGCATGTGCGCGAGCCAGAGTGCTCCCTCTGCCGCGCCGAACGACACGATCGCGCCTGCGACCTGGATGATGAGCGGATTCCAAGACCGCTGCGCTGCGTAAAAAGCACGAGAAGCGAGGAGCACGATGCCTTGAGCGAGGAGTCCGACGACGAGGATAGCGAGCACTGCGGCGGTCAGGCGTGTCGCATCCCAATCGAATGCGCCGGAGCCAAGGATGCCGCGCACGATGTGAGCTCTCAGTACGATCGCGAGCACCGACACCACCGCAGACCAGAATATAAGGTGCCGGCCGGCCGTGGTAAGCGTCGCGACGAACGCATCGTGTTTCTTGTGCGCGTATTCAGCGAGCGCAGGGAACGCCGCGGTCGCATACGAGACGCCGATCAGGGAAAGCGGCACCGCTTCGAGGTTCCCCGCGAGCGTAAATACCGAGATGCCGCCTTCTCCGGTGCGAGAGACGATCGCCGTAAGAAGGAGCGCGACAAACGACCCCATGCCGAGCGCGAGCGAGCGCGGTACCGAATCCTTTACCACGCTCCACATGCCACGGATCGAAGGGATCCGGAACTGCGGGAAGAGCCCGGCCCGCATAACCGTCGGTAATTGGATACCGAGGTGGAGCACGGCGCCCGCCAGCACGCCCATGCCGATACCGATGAGACCGAAGCGAGGATACAAGAGCAGCGTGCCGCCGATGATACCCAGGTTATAGAGCACGGGCGAGAGCGCGAAAAGGAAGAATTTACGCTCGACCTGCGTCACGGACATGGCGATAGACGAGAGCCCGAGAAGTATCGGCTGCACGAGCAGTATCCGCGCGAGCAGGATGAACTCTCCTGCATGTTCCGATGTCCGGAAGTCAGGGAAGAAATGGAAGAGTATCTGCGGCGCGAAGACGGCGAGTATAAGCGATATCAACCCGCCGCCGATCATAAGGAATGATGAGGTTTCAGAGATGAGCGCGCGCACTTCGCTTTTATCCGCTCCCGTGATGCGCGGGATAAGCACGTACGCGGACACCAAGGACGCGACGAGCGCGAACACGAGGTCCGGTACCTTGAACGCCGCGTAGTACAAGTCGAGTACCTCGCTTGCGCCGAAATGGTGCGCGAAGAGCCGGTCGCGCACGAGCGCGAGCACCTGGGACGCGAGCGTCAGCGCCGCGAGCACGTACGCGGCCTCGTGGAGGCCGCGTACGGGACTCGTAAGCGTCCGAATGAGCCGCCCCACCATACGTTCCTACTGAGCAGGCTCAGCGACCGGTGTCGCGGAGAGAAGCGAAGCGGGGAAAGGGTTCGTACCCGCCTTGAGCGATGCAAGCGCGCTCGCGACCGATGCGGCATTCTCGGGCGAGAGCGCCGCGACCGTCTCGAGCTCGGTTACCGCAGCCGGATAGTCTTTCTTCGTGGCATACGCGACCGAAAGGAAGTAGTGCGCATTCGCATACTCGGGGTTCACTTTGACCGCGCTCTGGAGCGCAGCGATGGCACCGTCTGCGTTACCGGTACCGAGCCGCAAGAGGCCGACCTGGAAGAGCACGGTCGGGTCCGTTGGAGCGAAGTACGCTGCCGCTTCTGCCGCCTGAAGCGCCTCAGTCGCCTTGCCCTGCTGCACTTCGAGCTGGGAAAGGAGGAAGATGGCCTGCGTGTAATCGTGTTTCAGGCTGATAGCTGCAGCGAGGTCTGCTTCTGCCGCCGCTGGGTTCTGCTGCACGATCTCGAGCTGTGCGAGCACGTACGGCAGTATCGGGTTCGAAGGCGTAAGTTCTGCTGCGTGAGCATAGGCGGTCTTCGCATTGTCGTACGCGCCGTCTATCCCGAGCGGCACGACTGCGGCATACACCGCACCCAAGGTCGCCCAGTTCTGGTAATCATTCGGTCCGAGCTGGGTCGCGGTGATCGCATTGGCGACCGCGGTCGAGAGCGTGCTCTGGAAGCGCGTGCGCGCTTCGTCGGCAGTCAGTGCGCTGTCAGCTGCGATCTGATTCAGTCGTGCGACGCCGATGGTACTCGAGAGCCGATACGCATGGTCGGTCGGTGAGAACATGATGGATCGCGCTGCCGATGCCTCCGCCGTATCGAGGTCTCCGTTCGCGAATGCGTTCGTCCCTGCCGTGTACGCGACTTCGCCGAGATAGCGCTCGACGATAACATAGACTCCGAGCACGGAACCGAGCAGAAGGAGCGTGAGCGCGAACACCACCACGAATCCGACGCGCGGGCTGCGGGCGAATGCGATTCCCCACTCGCGCGCATCGCTGCCGTAGCGCATGCTCGAGATGAATACGCCAACCGCGATGAACGCGAAGGCGAGCGTCACCGGTCCTGGCACGGTAAAGACCGCAAGCGTGAACAGGTAGATCGCGGCCACGAACGAAGAGAGCGACACGAACCGCAAGAACGGGTCAGCCGGCGTGCGCAGAAGAAGGAATCGCATCCCGACGAAAATGAGCAGGCCGAGGAACGCGAGCCACGCGAGAGCGCCCATGGCGCCCGTGGTCACGAACGAAGTCGGGATAGAACCGATACCGGAAGTGAAATCGACGTTCCAGAATACGGTGTTATTGAGCGACGGATCGCGATACTTGAGCCATTGGCTGCCGAAGCTGCCCGGGCCTGTGCCGAAAATCGGCGAAGACGCATAGGTATGCGCGCCGATGGCGAAGGTCGCAGACCAGGACGGTCGGACATCGAGCGTGTTCGCATTGAGCGCGCCTGTGAGCGCGTTTCCGATAGTCGAGCCGCCGATGAGGAAGAAGAGCGCGACCACCAGCACGACAAGCGGCGGCACCATGGAGCTCTGCACTTCTTCTACCGGTTCTTCTTGGCGGAACTCTGCGACTCCTTCAAGGTCATCGCCCCCTGCCTTTACGGTCCTCCGCATTATGGCTTCGATAAAGATGCCGAGCGCGACGAGGCCGACGAGCACCCAGATAATCATCGAGTTCACGAGCGCGAGCACGAGGAGTTCTACTGCCCCGGCGATCATAAGCGCTATCTTGAGGCGGGTCGGGAGCGTCAGGAACCGCAGCGCAAGCATGGTCATCACGAGTGCGAGGCCGAGCAGCATGCCGGCGTCCGAGAAGGAGCCGATCAGGTTCTGGGTCGCGGCGAAAGTCGCGGGCGCTACCTGCCCGCCGATGATGAATATGATTTCCCCGATGATGACAAGCCCGAACGCGCCTGCGATGACAAGGTAGAAAAGGCGGAGCTGTTCGCGACGACGCAGCACGAGCGCGGCAAGCGAACCGAGCACGGCGACAAGCACCATATATCCGAAGGTGTCGCTCTCAAGCTGAGCGCCAAAGAATGCATGGGAAAGATTCACGCCCGAGAAAAGCGTGGAGAGCGCGTACGCGAGCGGCACGAGCCACAAAGCGCCGATCAGGAGGACTGGAGGCACGACCACATTCCCGCGCGTGAGCCGCGCGAGGATGAAGAGCGCGAGCGTGACGATGGCACCGATGGCAAGTAGCGATACCTTGGTATAGAGAAACGGGACAGAAGCCGACGGTATGAGCGCGATAAGTGCCAACCCTGCCGTGAGCGCGAAGGCCCATGTCGCTGCGGAATCGAACGAGAATTTTTTGCTAGTAGTAGAGGTGGTGTCCATATATGGATGCGCTCGGATAAACCTAATAAGTCCTTATAGTATAGCGCCGAGTATCGCAATGCCGAAGATATATAGTGTAGATAGGCTTTTTGTGGTATGGTATTGCCGGACCGGATATGACGGCTGCCCTGTTTTTTAACGGGGAGGAAAGTCCGAACACGGGCCAGGACGTACGTTCTGGCAGAAAGGTAGCGGGTAACGCCCGTCGTCCGCAAGGATAGAGGTGCCTACAGAAACGTCCCGAGCGAAAGCAGAGGAATTCCATCCCTGGAATATGTCCGTCGAAAGGCGGGAATGCAACGAATAAACCCTTACTCCCGTGCAAGGCCGTGCTCCGCGAGCAATCAAGGAGAGCGCCGCTCGAGCCCTGCAGTAATGCAGCGCCCAGATAGATAGCCGTCCCGCTCCGGGGTTCCGGAGCGCGACAGAATTCGGCTTATGACCCGGTCCGCATACATGAAGAACCCGCCCTAACCGGCGGGTTTTTCATTGGCCAAAGATTTTGGGCGCTAGATTTCGCAGACCCCACCCACACAGGCAAGTTCCTTTGCACCCGTGGTCTGGTCACCCTTCTCATAGATGATCAGGTTCGAGAAATCGATATGCGAGAGCTTGCTCTTGCGTTCCTCGTACTGCTCTTTCGTGATTTCCTCATACGGCGCGAGCTGGTACACGTGGTCTTTGCGCGGCAGGAACGAAAGGCCGCCCACGATATCCCAGTTCTCGTACACGAAGTTCGCGACCTGTACCCATTCGTCGTCGCTCACATAGATAGTGACGGACGGATTATGCTCGGTGAAGTGTTCCTTGAGCCGCTTCCATTCGTGGAGCATCTCGATGGCAGTGATTTGCTTCGACACCACCGCGCCTTCCGGTGCCTTCACCGGGAACTCGAGCACCATCGTAGTAGCATTGCTCGTAGAGTAGCCGACCTCGGGGAATGCAGGAACACCCTGCTCGGTCGCGAGGCGCAGCAAGGGATCGTTCACGCTGATGCGCACGCGGCGGATAAAGTACGGCGAGTACCACGGATGCATGCCGCTGCCGACACCAAGAAGCTGGCCGGAGTTGCCGTGCGGCTTCACGCAGGTGATAGCGGTGGACGGATTCTTCTTGAAGCGCTTCGCGTATTCCTTATTCACCTTCATGGACTCTTCGCGCAATATATCCAGGTTCTTGTCGTTGCGTATGATCTTGTTGTCGTAATAGCCCGTGATAGAGACGCCCAACAGCTGCTCCTCTTCGCAGTTGCTCTTCCATTCGTCTGAAAGATATTCGAAATTGGTGAGCGTCGCCTGGTAGGTGCCGAGCATGGTGGCATGGCGCATTTTGCGCTTCAGGCTCTCCATAGTGTCGGCCGGGCGCACCACGATCGACGTAAGGTTGCAGAATTGCTTGGAACGCAGGTAGATCTCGCCGCACGGATTCACGCCTACCTGCTTCTTGTCCTTCAGCATCTGCCAGCGGCGATCCGGAACCTGTTTCTCGAGCCCGCCGCGGTTGAATATGCCGCGTTCGCCCGCGCCCGACTGCACGAGCGCTGCCCATTCTTCCAAAAATTCGGTTGCGGATGGTTTCGCTTCGTATACGGCGGAGTTGTTCGCCATAGAGCGCTGCCCTTCCGTCTGCCAGAAGGCGCCATTCTTGGCGTCCCGCATCTCGGCATCGTCAAGCGATGAGAGCGAGATGAGTGCCGAGCGGCGTACGCCGCCAGCCACGACGATGAGCCCGATCTGGCAGATGATGTCGTGGAGGTTAAGCGGGGTGAGCCGGCGTCCCTGGCGCGCAAGCATCTTGCGGCGAGTGAACTGCATGAGTTCCTGAAGCGGGGCCGGGCCCGATGCGCGACCACCCATGGTCTCGAGCCGCGCGCCTGCCGGGCGGATCTTGCTGTAATCGATTTCCACATCCATGCCGGATGCCCATACTTCGCAGGCTTCTGCGTATGCCTTGCACCAGCCCACCTTGCTGTCTTCTACGATGATCGGCGTCGCTTTTTTCCCGGTCTGCTTCTGGATCTGCGGGAATTTTTCTACGTTCTCGGGCTCCACCGCGAATCCGCAGCCGGCACCGCACATGGATACGTACATTATTTCTGAAAGGTCGCGCCAGCTGGTGGGCGCGATGTACGCGCAGTTATACGCAGTAACGTCGGTCGCGCGGCATGCTTTGCCGGAAGACCACAACAGACGCATGGACGGACATACTTCGCGCTTTAATATCGCTTCGCGCATCTCTGCGTATTCTTTTTCCGTGAACTTGGTTCCCATGCGTTCTCGCATGAAATCCATGAATCGATCGATGGCTTCCACCCACGTCTCGCGGCGGCCGAGCTCCGGGCTCCAGCGGGAATAAAACTGATAGAAAATGAATTCTTGGTACGGCGTCTCGAAATATTTGCTGCTGTCGGCGATCTTCTCGCGCAGTGCCGCAGGCACGGCAGCCTCGGTCGCGCGCATCTGGGAGCGCTTGTCGCGATAGAGGATGAACGATTTCGCGGTCGTAACGTAATCGTTCAGCATCAGGTGCTTCTCCACGGAGTCCTGCATGCCTTCCACGGTCGGGAGGAAGTTCTTATACTTTTTCGCGAAGCGCGCGAGCTCTCCTGCCACTTGGTGCGCCACCAGCATCGCGTCTTCCGGGCTTCCTTCGCCAGCGGCGTGCATCGCCTTGTTGATGGCGTCGACGATCTTCTCGAATTCAAAGGGGACGATTCTTCCGTCGCGTTTTTCTACCTGCGGAATTATTTCGCGGTAGCGTTTAGTCTCTTTTGATTCTTCTCTTTTCACGGAAATTTCTGTTTTCTTTTGCACGGATTTTGAAACGGAAGCTTTAGATGGCATACAAGAGCATTCTACGAATAAGCGTCGGAAGAAGACGTGAATGTCATTTTACTCCCGTAATCCGAGCCTGTCCTGTGGACAGTGGAGTCTGAAACTTTTGCGCGATTTTACAAGGGCAACTGGAGCTGCGTGCCGACATGCCAGCCTTTCAAAGCGCTCTCTCCCGCACGCGTTTCAAGGACATATCGGACAGGTTCCGGAGGGTAAAAGACGTGCGGATAGGTGTTCGGCATGACACTGTCCTCGATACCCAGGATAGTGCTCGTGTCTGATAGCCAGATGATGTCGATGGGTACCAGCATGTCCTTCATCCAGAAGCCATTTACGCCGTCATTCGGGAACACGAACAGCATGCCGTAGTCATGTGGAACGTCGCTGCGGCCGCTGAGGCCGTTCATCCGGGCAGTAGCCGTATCAGCTATCTCAAACTGCATCGCACTGTCCGTTTCGATGTCCTTAAAGGCCGACTGCACCGCGGCAGTCTCTTTTTGTTCGAGCGCTCGCCCGTTGTGGTAAATAAGGTAGCCGATAGTCCCCACCGCGACGGTGAAGACAAGGAGGAGCGAGGTGATCCTAGGCATAGGTGCGGGCCCGATTGTAGAGGGCGAGCTGGTATACCGCAAATAGGAGTACGGCGACGCCGATAAGCTGGACCCCCGAGAGCGCGGCATCAAGGAATATCCAGTTCACGAATATAGCGGCCATAGGGAATCCGAGCTCGGCGATGGTCGCGACAGAAGCCGTGGTATTCTCGAGGCCTTTGTAATACATGAAGAGCGAGAATACGCCGGACACGAGCGCGATAATAATGATGAACAGGATATCAGTGGAGGTAAGGACGCCCGGTGCCGGAAAAGTGTGCTGAACGGCGTTCAGGATAAGCAGGAACAAGAACGCGAGTACGAACCGCAGGCTGGTCATCACCTTGAAGTTCACCTTATTCAGCACGAACTTGCCGAACACGGTGGATGCGCCCCAGAAGAGTGCGGCAAGGAGCGCGAGGCCGACACCGATCAGGTTCGCGTTCCACTCCTCGCCTGGATAGGTCTGCGGGATAAGTCCTGGAAACGAGATAAGGTAGGCACCGAGGAGCGCGACCACGGCAAAAAGCCAGAAGCGCGGACGCAAATATTCTTTAAGGAATGCGGCCGCAAGGCCGATGGCGATAAGCGGCTGGAGTTTTTGGAGCAGTATGGCAACCGACGGATTCACGTAATGGAATGCTTGGGTAAACGCGACCGAGGCGAGCGCGCTGCCGCAGATGGCGATAAAGAGCACGGCCGCCCATTCTTTATAGGTAAGCGTCTTCAGTGCCGCGCGATTCAGCCACAGTATAGGGAGCACGATCAGCACGTCGAAGAAGTGCTCGCCGAGCACGATAAAGTTGCTCGAGAGATCAGTGGTGAGGTGAAGCCGGAACGGCGCGTCGGTCGCCCATAGCACTGCCGCAAGCAGCACGAGGAAGGGCGCCCACTTCTTAAGCATGTCCATGGTGCCTAAGAATAACACTTCCGCACCAGGGCTATATCGTGCGCGATTGCGGCAAGCAGTGCTTTGTCATCTGGGAAACGTTCTGCCTCCCGGATCTTCTTCCCTATCGTTATCGTGATCTCTTTCCCATAGAGGTCGCCGCCCCAATCCAAGAGGTGCGCTTCAAGCAGCTCGCGGTACTGGTCGGCATACACGGCAGCCACATGCTGCTCGGTGCCAACCCTAACCATCGCAGCATAGATGCCCGAGAGATTCGGATCGGTAAGGGAGATATTCGCGGTCGGGAACCCATTCTTCGTTCCTACGCCGCTGCCCTTCTCTACGATGCCGGTGTATTCCATTCCTAAAACCATACGCTCTACCAGTCTCTGCTACAATAGCGGGAACATGGAAGAAAATCTGGAACGCGAGGGTATCGAGCACCTCGAGCGGATAGAAGATAAATTGGATGAGATTAAGGAGCGCGAGCCCAATCACCGCACGTCATTCATAAATGGCATCTGGCAAGGCGCGGGAGCGCTTATCGGTGGCGTGATTGCGCTCTCGCTCCTCGGCTGGATCTTATCGGCGGTGGGTATCATCCCGGGCCTCGGCGATATCGCGCACGCGCTCCAAGAAGCTGCAGGCAAGTTCGGGAGCCGGTATTAATACAGTGCGGAGGGTGAGGGATTCGAACCCTCGGTGGGTTGCCCCACACACGCTTTCCAAGCGTGCGCACTAGACCGCTATGCGAACCCTCCTGGTGCACGATTTATAACACAAAATTATTGTGCAGCCGATTGCGTGCCGATGAGTGCCTTGATGCGGTCCGCGATCGGAGGATGAGTAGAAAACATGCGACTGATCCAATCGGAGGGCTTTGCGCCGAAGGGGTCGCCAATGAACAGGTGCGCAGTCGCATGCGACGCCTTGCGCATGGGTGCCGCGTAGTTCCCTATCTTCGCGAGCGCAGACGCGAGGCCGTCCGGGTAGCGTGTCAGGAGCGCACCGGAAGCGTCCGCAAGATATTCGCGACGTCGCGAGATGGCGAGCTGGATAAGCTGCGCCGCGAATGGTGCAAGGATGATACCGACGATAGCAATAACCATCACGATGGCGTTCCCACCGCCCCTGTCATCACGTCGACCGCCACCAAAAAACGACATGCGCAGGAATAGGTCTGCGAGGATAGCGAGGAATCCGGCCAGCACCACCGCTACGGTCATAAGCAGTATGTCGCGATTGCGCACGTGGGAAAGCTCGTGCGCGATAACGCCCTCGAGTTCCGTTCGCTCCATCATGGAAAGCAGGCCTGTGGTCGCGACCACCACCGCGTGTTTCTCATCGCGCCCGGTTGCGAACGCGTTCGGCGCCGCGTCCTGTATCACGTACAGCTTCGGCGCTTGCATGCCTGCGGTAATCGCGAGATTTTCCGTAACGGTATAAAAATCGAAGAATTCCTCGCGGGTGGCCGGCCGTGCGCCGGTCATGGAAAGGGCCACCCGGTCAGAGAACCAATAGCTCCACACGTTCATCAGGAATGCGAACCCGATAGCGAAGTAGAGGATGAAGAACGAATCGTAGTACCAAGAAATCGCATAGCCCACGAGCACCACCACAACGAGAAATCCCGCCATCAGGAACCACGTCCGGTGGAGGTTGCGCTGGCGTTCGTTGTAGAGCGAAGGAGTCATCGATCAATCATAGCAAAGCCGCTTGATTTGACATCATTCGTCATTGGGAAGGAGCGGTTTCCAGTCCTTGGTCGCTTCTTCGATGCCCGAAGCCGGGAATCCTTTCCCGGATATCGAGCGCGGTTGTTCGGGCTGGTACATATAGAGCCGACGATGCTTGGTATCAAAGACGACTTCGGTGCTGTCGAATAAATCATGATTCGGTCCCGTAATGACGTTTGGTTCGGTGTGGAGTGCCTTTTGTACGGCGTCCGCGAGCAATTTGATGGAAGTCTTATATCCGTAATCATTCCCGAGAGGAAGATCGACGTGCGGCATTTTGGCCATTTCGTGATACTGCCCGCCAAAAAACACGACATCGATGGAATCCTTTTTGACCTGGCTATAAAAAGTCCGGAGGGTTTCCGCGAAATCCTTGTCGAAATCGCTTTCTACAGGATTTCCGATATTGCGCGGCGGTTGATGGGTCAGGAAGGACACATTCTTGCCCGTCTTTACATCCACACCGACCGCGGCGACACCGATACAATCGTGATAGCCGCGTGACGCCTTATTTTTCTCGCTTATGCTAGAGATGACGTAATTTCTTACGCCACCATGTTTCTGATTGCGAGCCTCCCGTTCCTCGAACGTCGAGAAAAAATCCACAGGCTCCGCCTCGAGTTTCTTAAGATTTTCTTGGTCTTCTTCCGAATAAATTTCTTTCGGCCCTATGGCAGCAAAGATCTTTCCGAAATTCGGCGCATCCTCTCCTGAACTACCACCCGATTTCTCCAAAGATTCACTCATAGATGACTTTGATTAGCTCGCGCCGCCTCCACCCCCACCTCCCCCGCCGCCTGCGCCGCCTCCCCCGCCCGAGGCACCTCCGCCCGCGCCCGAACTTGCAAAGGAAGACGCAAAGCTTGCACTGAACCCAGAAGTAAATGATGAAGGTGAGAACGATGTCGGCCCGCTTGAAACGGCTGCCGCACCCACATAAGCGCCGCCGTACCAATTCGGGGGCGGCAAATTGAGCGAGTCGAACGCTTTCGCCCATTTCTTCTCCACGCCGAATATCATCGCGTATGGCAAGAACTTCTCGAACAGGTCCGGCGTGAGGTTCTGCAGGCGGTAGCGCTCGGCAGTCTGCAGGTATAGCTTGAATCCGAGCCAGTCCTCTCGCAGGATCTGGCCCTCCTTAGTCAGACGTGCCTCAAAACGTACGAAGTAGTGCCCGACTGCGGCAGCAAGAACGATCGTGCCTATAAGGAACGCATATGCGGACGGCAAACCGATTCCCTGAAGCAGGAAATAACCCACAACGACAAGGATGGCTGCGAGAAGTAGTGCTGTCAGGCCCTTTCGTTCTGTTTTGAAATCGTGCTCATACGCATGGGTGTCGTTCCCTGTTTCATCCGCAAGCTGTTTCTTGAGTCCTAAGAATGCATAGTACAGATACTGCTGCTGAGTACTCGAGTTGCGCGCCTTCTTAGTCGAAAATGTCGGTTCAGAAGGAGAGAAAAGAATTTCGAGCATATGCTTTTCATATGGCTTGAGTTTTGAGATATCAGCCTCAACATTCTGCGTAAGAATGTAATCCTTAAGCCAGAAGCGGGAAGAGAATCTGAGGCCGAAATAAATAGGGATGACCAAAAAGACGATGACGGCGACTATTATCGTAACAATCACCGTTTGATTGAAGGATCCGTCAGAGAGCAACCAAATTAATGCGCCCGAAGCGATTATCATGAAAATCAATACACCGAGTTTTGCAAAATCTCTAGAACGTTCTTCTTTGATGGAGAGATAGTTCCGTATAGCTAAATCAACAATCGTCGCCGGCCATGCACGTTTGGTTGTGCGTTCGCGCACGAGAAGCTCTGCCATTGCAGGCGGCAGATTCTGGGGTGGCTCGTACTGCGGCACGATGGTGCCGCGCCCCGTGTGGTACCGCTCAGTGAAGTACCAGTAACCGATTGCCCAGAGGAGCGTAAGGATGACTAGTGCTGCAGATGCCGCATACGGCCAGTTGAGTCCCCACCAATAGCGCCAGTACGCAGCCTCATCAACTAATCCCTTCTGCCAGCCGACTGCGACCGTCACCTCTGCCTCCGGCTCGAAATCGAATGCCTGGAACACGAACGTGCGGTCGTCTGGCCGCGTCGAGATGACGCCGTGGTTGCCGTTCACATAAAACGTTGCAGACGGCAGCGTGTCTGCAGCAGGCAGAATGACGTTCGCCGTTGTCTCTTTCACCGGCACCGTGTAATCGCTAAACAGGTTCCAATACAGCTCGTCGTGGTCGTCATAAAAAGAAATAGCGCCGTGGAGCGTGTAGTAGATGATCCACGTGTGCGTGGTATCCGCGAGGTTGTAATACCAATCGATATAGGTCGAGCCGTCCGCAGTATAGGTGGTGTACTTCCCCCAGCTCGTCGAAAGCGTCTTGTCGAGCTGGCTGCCGGAATACTGAAGTGCTTGACCCGTCGTGGCGTCCACTACGCGGATGTCCGTGATAGCATCGCTTCCCTTGTGCGGAATGATACGTTCACCTTGGTGATACGCGCCAGTGAATTCATACGTCTGTTCTTCCGCAACGTTCACGGTCGAATCCTGATTAACCGTGTACGTGATATCGATGCTCGCATAATCATACGAGCGATCAGTTTGCGCATGTAAAAAAAGTGGCGGATAAAAAGTTGCAAAAACAAATAGAAACATAATCCATCGTGCTTTGTTTGTATTATTGCGTTTACGTCGCAATTTCCCCTTTTTCATATTGGGCGGAATGCTTCGATCTGCTTTATGAGATTGTCCGTCTCCGCCGAGAGTCTTTCCCTATACCGTTTGCTGAGAAAAAGGGTCCCGGGCGAACGTGAAAGATATGACAGGTACTTATATATAGGAATACGCAATGGTGGCGCGCTCGAGAGTGAAATTTCCAAATAAGGAAGCGCTAGGTTATCGCCAAGTCGAATCTGCGTATTGCTACTAATTTTTTGCACCTCGGCCCACTGCACCGTGATTTTTCTACGGAATGGTCGGGAGACGGTGATGCCGCTTGTGTCAGCACTCAAAAGTATTCTTGAGCGAAGAAGAAAAAAGGAAGCGATACCGTCGCAAACTAAAACGATGATTCCGAGATTCCTGAGACCACCGTCTGGCTGATACAAGAGGTAAAAACCGAAGAGTACAAAGACGGCCCAAATGAAAAGCCACCTGACTCTCCGACTCAACTTTTCTTTCAAAACGAGCCCTGGGCCGTTCATTGGAACTTAGAACTGAACTTTGACCGGTTCATTCGCCGCGTCGGCTGCCCCGCCCGCAAGCTCGAAGAGATCCATCTTGGCGAAGTGGAACGCGTTCGCGATGAGGTTCCCGGGGAAGGACTCTATCTTGATGTTCAGGTCGCGCACCGTGGCGTTATAGAAGCGGCGTGATGCCTGGATCTTGTCTTCGGTATCCGCGAGGTTGCGCTGCAAGTCGAGGAAGTTCTGGTTCGCCTTGAGGTCGGGATACGCTTCGGACACTGCAAACAACGACTTAAGCGCGCCCGTAAGCATGTTCTCTGCCTGCGCCTTATCGGCCGGTGCTTGCGCACCCATAGCCGCAGCGCGTGCCTTGGTGACGTTCTCGAACGCGCTTGATTCATGCGCGGCGTAGCCTTTTACGGTCTCCACCAAGTTCGGGATAAGGTCGTAGCGGCGCTTCAGCTGCACCTGGATGTCAGACCACGCTTCCTTTGCGCGGTTTACCAGGGTTACGAGCCCGTTATACGCGAGCCAGACATACCCCAGCACGATGACGACGATTGCGATGATTATGTAGAGGGTCATACATTAATTATACGTAACCTATGAAAAAGCTCAACCCGCCACAGACCAAGGTGGTCCGCGACGGGTCGAAGGTGCCGTGTTAAGACGGCGGGAGTTTCATTACATTTCTCTCGCGCCAAGCGCCGGCGCGGAAGAAGACGAGCCAGATCGTAGCCGGGATAGCGATGATCCTGACGGACCATTTGCCGATGTAGCCGAAGGAATCCGGGAACGTTTCCCGAAGAAACTGTGTTCCCATCCACTCCAGGCAGACAAGGACCACGGTAACAATCAGCCACAGAATGATATTCCAGGTAATTCGACGGTCTTGCTCCATATCCGTCGAACTCCGCTGCCCGTTCCCGGGATTCGAGTTTGGGGCACTTCCAGCAGTGGTAAGGTTCATGGCCATTGGCCTCCGTAGCACGGAGGAGTTATACCACGGACCCATCCAGTGGCAAAAAGATTTGCGTAGAGGTTAGAAATCCATTCCGCCGCCCATACCCTCCATGCCACCGCCAGCTGATTCTTTCTTTGGTTCTGGGAGGTCGGCGATTGCGGATTCCGTCGTAAGCAGGATTGCCGCTGCAGAGACTGCATTCTCGACTGCCGAGCGGGTGACCTTCACTGGGTCGATAATGCCCGCCTCTGCCATGTCGTCTACCATTTCGTCCTTCATAGCATCGTAGCCAGCGAACCCGCGTGCGCTCTCTACTTTTTGCACGATGATAGACGCGTCGTCCTTGCCCGCATTCAGAGCGATCTGGCGGAGCGGCTGTTCAAGAGAGCGCACCACGATCTCGTATCCCGCGCGCTCGTCGTCGTCCATGCCTTTCAGGTCCGCTGCCATAAGTTTCTTCGACACCTTCGCGAGTGCGGTACCGCCGCCCGGTACGATACCTTCTTCAATAGACGCTTTCGTCGCCTTCACCGCGTCGTCGATCTTGTCCTTCAGATATTTCATCTCGGTTTCGGTAGCGGCACCCACGCGGATAACCGCGACGCCACCCGAGAGCTTCGCGATACGCTCTTCGAACTTTTCCTTATCGAATTTAGAATCGCTCTGGTCGAGTTGGGTCTTTAATTGCGCCACGCGCGCTGCGATGTCTGCTTTCTTTCCCTTCCCGCCCACGAACGTGGTCGTATCTTTCCCCATCACCACCCGTGAAGCCTTGCCGAGTATTGAGAGCTCTGCGTTCTCAAATGTCATTGCCGTATCAGCTGTAAGCACCTGCGCGCCAACGACTGCCGCGATATCCGCGAGCATTTCCTTCTTACGGTCTCCGTATCCCGGTGCTTTCACCGGCAGGATGTTGAACGTACCCCGCAGCTTGTTCAAGATAAACGTGGAGAGTGAGTCGCCCTCGAATTCGTCTGCGACGATAACCAATTCCTTGCGGCCGCGCTGCGCGAACTTCTCAAGGAACGGCAGCACGTCTTGGATGTTGCTGATTTTCTTATCGGTTACCAATATCTCTGCATCGCGCATTTCTGCTTCCATGCGTTCAGGGTTGGTCACGAAATAGGGCGACACGTAGCCCTTATCGATCTGGAGGCCTTCCACTACTTCATAGGAAAGTTCGGTGCCTTGGGATTCTTCCACGGTAACCACGCCATTGTGGCCGACTTTCTCTACGGTTTCTGCGATGATGGCGCCGAGTTCTTCTGACTCTGCAGAAATGGATGCGACCTGCTTTACGTCCGACTTCCCAGACACCGGCTTCGCCATCTTCTTAAGTTCTGCGACGGCAGCATCGCGCGCAGCTTCCATGCCCGCGCGGATGTTCATAGCGTTCGCACCCTTCATCACGCGCGCGAGGCCTTCGTCTATCATGGCTTCAAGCAGAACCACAGAGGTAGTAGTGCCGTCGCCCGCGCCGTCGTTGGTTTTATTCGCGACTTCCTTCACGATCTCTGCGCCCATGTTCTCGAACTTATCCTTCAAGGAAATCTCTTTGGCGATGGAGACGCCGTCGTTGGTGATGCGCGGCCCGCCATAGGAGCGTTCAATAACCACATTGCGCCCACGAGGACCGAGGGTGACTTTCACCGCACGTGCTGCCTTCTGGATGCCCTGGTGGAGTGCCTTGCGTGCGTCTTCTCCGAAAAGTATCTGTTTTGCCATGCTAGTTCAGGTTATTTGATAATGCCGAGCACCGAAGCCTCGGAAAGCACGTAATAGTCCTCGCCGTCTATCTTTACGTCGTCGTATCCATATTTAGAGAAAAGCACCTTATCCCCCACCTTCACGGTCATAGGCACGAGCTTGCCGTCTTCGTGCTTGCCCGTTCCTACCGCTACCACCGTGCCGCGTGCTGGTTTTTCTTTATCGCCCGTGTCGGGGATGATGATGCCCGAGATATGCTTTTTTTCGCTACCCATATCCGCTGGCTTTACCACGATGCGGTCGCCGAGCGGCTTTATCGAAAACCTCTGTGAATTATCTTTGGCTTTTGCCATAGTGAAATAGGTTCGCGTTATGCGTTTCTGATAAATCTTTCAGCGCCCAAGTACCCAAACTATAGAGAAAATACCTTCTCTCCGCAACTTGACAGTTGTCATTTTTATAATGGCCTAATCCACGCGAGGATAACTAACTTGCCCGCGCCTGTCTGCCTGTGGTAAGGTGGCCACTACAGATGCAGTTACTGGCGGCATATTTGCCCTACATACAGATCGTTCTGGCACTCCTCCTCATCATCGGCATCGTCCTCCAACAGCGAGGCGCGGGCCTCGGGGGAGCATTCGGTGGCGATAACTTCGCTTCGACATTCTATAAGCGCCGCGGCGCCGAGAAGTTCCTCTTCAACGGCACCATCGTCGTCGCTATCTTGTTTGTCGCAACCGCTATCGCCGGGTTCTTCCTCTAGCCGGCTATGCGGGAATCACTCTCCCGACTCTGGGCCCGCCTCATGCGCCAATACCGCGTTCCCTTCCTCGACGATCTTTCCACCTATATCGATTCCCTGCCCGCGAGCGACCGTGTCGTCACGACCGTGCTCGGCTTCCTCGTGGTGATCGCGAGCATCGCGAGCGTGTACGCGCTTGAGTCCCGCTTCCTTGTCACCGAACCAGCGTACGGCGGCACGCTTACTGAGGGCGAAGTGGGCAGTCCGCGGTTCGTGAATCCTCTGCTCGCGATATCTGACTCTGACCGCGACCTCGCGACGCTCACGTATGCAGGCCTCATGCGCGAAGACGGCGAGGGCAACCTCGTGCCAGAGATCGCAAGCGGTTACACCGTGTCGGAGGACGGCAAGACGTACACGTTCACACTCCGGCCAGATGCAAAATTTTCAGACGGCACTGCAGTCACCGCAGACGACGTCGTGTTCACCGTGGGGAAAGCGCAGGATCCCGCACTCAAATCTCCTGAATTCGCGAATTGGAGCGGCGTAACCGCAACAGCGGTCGACCCGACCACGGTCACCTTCACGCTCGCGAAGCCGTACGCGCCGTTTATCGAGAATGCGACGCTCGGCATCCTGCCCGCGCACTTGTGGCAGGGCGTTACGGATGAAGAATTCCCCTTCTCGACCCTGAACACGCAGCCGGTGGGTGCCGGCCCCTTCGTGGTTTCTTCTGTCTCACGGAACCGGAGCGGCATTATCGAGCAATACGACCTTTCGGCAAACAGCGATTACGTCCTCGGCCGCCCGTACCTCGCCGGCATGCGATTCGTGTTCTTCGCAGAACAAGCGGACCTTATCGATGCACTCCAGAGCGGTGCCGTACAGAGCGCGTATGGAGTGCCGAACAGTGCTGCGCTTTCCTCTCCGTACTCGCGCGTGTTCGGTGTGTTCTTTAATTCGAGCCAGAATCCCCTGTTCGCACGGCTCGAGGTGCGCAAAGCGCTTTCGCTCGCCATCGATCGCAGCCATATCGTGGACGATGTCCTCGGCGGATTCGCGACGCCCCTTATGGGCCCGGTGCCCCCAGGCAGCGGCATCGAGGGCACGCCGATCCCGGACGCCGCGACGCGGATTAAAGACGCCGCGGATGTTCTCACCGATGCGGGGTGGACCTACGACAGCGAGGCACGCGCGTGGGCGCTGCCGAAGTCGAACACGACGCTTTCCGTAACGCTGCGCACCTCGAACGTGCCGGAATTGAAAGCGGTTGCCGCAGCCATAAAGGCAGATTGGGAGGCGCTCGGCGTACCGGTGGAAATCGAGCTCTATGAGCCAGGAGACCTGACCCAGAACGTGATCCGTCCCCGCAAGTTCGACGCACTCCTGTTCGGCATGGTAATCGGGCGCGACCGCGACCTCTACGCGTTCTGGGATTCCGCAGAGCGGAACGATCCCGGCCTCAACATCGCTATGTATACCAATAAGAGCGTGGACGACCTCCTTGAGAAAGCGCGTACCGAGAGCGACCCGGATGCGCTCACCCAAGACCTCGAGAAAATAGACACGCTGGTCGCCGCAGACTATCCAGCGGCCTTTACGCATGCCCCCGACTTCCTGTATACTGTGCCGAAAGGACTCCAGGGAGTCGTGCTGCCACAAATCACCTCGCCGTCGGACCGCTTCGCGAATGTCGCGACCTGGTATATCCGAGTAGAGCGCGTTTGGCCATTTTTAGCACGGGACCTTCATCCCCTTAATACTGATTAGATTATCGATTAGAAATTATCTTGAACAATCATGACACCAGCACCCGCGCCGGCTCCGGCGCCTCATAACCCATCCCGCGCACCCTACGAAGGGCCTGACCGCGGTACCCGACCTACTGGCCCGCGACCTGCACCAGGTGGATTCCGTGGCCCGCGACCAAGCGGCCCAGGAGGCCGAAATAACCGCGGTGGCGGCAGACCCGGCCGCGCAAGCCGCGATATCCGCCGCATACTCCGACGCCCCTCTCCCGTGATGCAAAAGCGTGGCGAGGATTATATCCCTGCGCCCGTCGCTCCGAACGTGGTTCGCATCGTCCCCTTGGGCGGGGTGGAAGAAGTCGGACGTAACATGGTCGCCGTCGAAGTCGGTAACGACATCTTCGTCGTCGACGCAGGCTTCCAGTTCGTTTCTGAAGACGGCTCCCCAGGAGTTGACTACGTGCTTCCAAATACCAAATACCTGGAGCGCAACCAAGACCGTGTCCGCGGCGTACTTGTCACGCACGGCCACCTCGATCACATCGGCGCCATCCCGTTCATCATGAACCGGTTCGGCAATCCGCCGATCTACACCCAGAACCTCACCGCGATCATGATCCAGAAGCGGCAAGAGGAGTATCCCGACATGCCGAAGCCGGAACTCGTCGTGGTGGAAGCTGGCAGCAGCATGACCATCGGCTCGACCAAGGTTAAGTTCTTCGACGTTACCCACTCGATTCCGGACTCCATGGGTATCGCCATCGAGACTCCGTATGGCAACGTGATATTCAGCGGTGACCTCAAGCTCGATCACGAGAACGGCGAGCCATCCGACCACGAAAAAGAGAAGTGGGGCGCACTCGGAAAAGAAAAGAACCTGTTCTTCGTCGGCGACTCCACGAATGCCGAGAAAGACGGCTTCTCTATCCCCGAAAGCCGGGTGAAGCAGACCTTGGAAGAAATCGTTAAGACCGTTCCAGGCCGCCTTATCATCGGTACCTTCGCTTCCCAGTTCGAGCGCATGCTCTGGATCATCCAGATCGCAGAAAAACTTGGCAAGAAAGTGGTGACCGAAGGGCGTTCTATCAAGAACAATCTCGAGATCGCGCAAAAGATCGGCCTTATCACTATCCAGAAAGGCACCTTGGTACCCGCGCAGGAAATCGGCGATTATCCGCCGGATAAGATAGTGGTGCTTGCCACCGGCGCCCAGGGCGAGGAATTCGCGGCCCTTATGCGTATCGCCACCAAACAGCACAAGACCATCCAGCTGAACGAGCGCGATACCGTGGTGCTTTCTTCTTCTGTCATTCCGGGCAATGAACTCAACGTGCAGAAATTGAAGGACAACCTGTACCGCCAAGGCGCGACCCTTATCCACTACCGATCTTCGGATGTGCACTCCACCGGCCACGGCAACACAGGCGAACTCGTGTGGATAAACAAGCAAGTGAACGCGAAGTTCTTCATGCCGGGCTATGGCTACTACTCAATGCTCGCCTGCCATGCAAAAGCGGTGGAACAAGCAGGCAGACCGCGCGAGTCCATCATCATGGCAGACAACGGCATGGTGATAGATATCGTGGACGGCGAGACGATCAACATCCATAAAGATAAAGTGCCGTCGGGCCCGCTTATCGTGGACGGGTTCTCTATCGGCGACATGCAAGAAGTGGTCATCCGCGACCGCCAGATGCTCGCGAAGGACGGCATGTTCGTGGTGATCGCGACCGTGAACCTGAAGACCGGCAAGCTTAGGAAGTCTCCGGACATCATCAGCCGCGGATTCGTGTACCTGCGAGAATCGCAAGACATGCTGAACCAGGCGCGGCTCCTCATCAAGAAGACCGTGGAAGATTCCACCCAGAACATGAATCCGGTGGACCTCGACTACGTGAAGAATACCCTCTCCGACACCCTCGCCGGCTTCCTCTTCACCCGCACCAACAAAGCCCCGATGGTGATTCCCGTGCTCATCGGCGTCTAAATCTGCTTCCGCAATAAAACGAAAGCCGCTCGTCCGAGCGGCTTTCGTTTTATCTTTCTGCTACTTTGGTCCTATCCGCTATTTATTGCTATAGCAGTATTTTGTGGATGCCCCTAAGGCTGGTAAAGCTCGATAAGTATATCGTTGCAATCTCTAAGGAAAATATACCTTCCGCCAAAGCCAGCCGTATCAATCTTTGTTACGAACGTTACTCCCTTTCTCGTTAATTCAGCAATCGTATCGTCCAAATTTTCGACTTCTATACAAAGGTGTTTCGTGCCGATAGTGTGCAAATCAGTAAAAAGTTCTTTCCGGTATTCAGGAAGCGGTTTGCTATCCTGCGTATAGTCGAAAAACTCTATCCGTACGTCCCCGACCTGGATATGCGCTATTTCGCTTCCCCGTTTCTCGTATCTCGATATAACCTTGGCCCCAATTTTTTCCTGATACCAAGCTATTGACTCGTCTAAGTTGCGGACGGTAAAGGCCACGTGATGAAATCTCATATCGTTATCCGAAATAAGGAATTTTCCACCACACGTTCGAGTTCACGAACCGAAGGTTACGGTTGAGTTTCGAGATTGATTCCATCTCATCGGATGAGAGTTCGAAATCGAATACTTCTATATTTTCCTTTATGCGCTCAGGATGGATACTCTTGGGAATCACTACCGTTCCCCGCTGTATCCCCCACCGTATCAATACCTGTGCCGGCTGTTTATTATGTTTTTTCGCGATTTCAACGATTACCGGGTCTTCTACGATAATCGGGAACCCTTTTTCCCGATAATTGCCTGGAGAGCCGAGCGGCGAATACGCAGTAACCGTTATGCCTTTGTACTGGCAGAACTGCACTAATTCCGCCTGCTGCAGATATGGATGGAGTTCAACCTGATTTACCGCGGGTTTCAGCTCCGCGTACGAAAGCAGGTCAACGAGCATGGGGCCCGTGAAGTTCGCGACACCGATGGCTTTCACGAGGCCCGCTTTCACTAATTCTTCCATCGCTTCCCATGTTTCTCTCACGGAAATCGACTCCGTGATAAGGAATCCCTTTTCATCGAGCTGTTCGGTCCATCTCCCGAATGGGTTCGTCGGGGGCGCGTCATTCGGCGGGATCGCAATACCCCAGTGCATAAGGTAGAGGTCGAGATAATCGAGCTTCAAATCCGCCAGCGTCGCTTCGCACGCCTTGCGTACATGACTCGCTTTATGTTCGGTGTTCCAGAGCTTGCTCGTTATAAACACATCTTCCCTTTTACGAACACCACCTCCGAAGACTTCCTTGAAAGAATTGCCTATTTCAGCTTCATTCTTATATATGGCCGCGCAATCTATGTGCTCGTATCCGGCTTCTGCAAGCGCATATTTGACCGCCTGCCCTGCCTTATCTGGCGGAGACTTCCAGGTTCCGAGCCCAACCACGGGCATTACTGCACCGGTATTGAGCATCACTTTCTGCTGTTCCTGGCTCATAGGGCAAGTATATCAAGGCTCAAATGATCTGCGGCAAGTGCTACAATTTTGGCATGCGACCACGGGCACTGCTTGCGTTCGGGAATTTTTTCTCGGCAGCGCACTTCTTCCTGATCATTTATATACTCGCGCCATACTTGGCGACGTTCCTCCCCGCAGACGAGACCGGGCTCATCGTCTCTGCCGGCGCGCTCGCGACGCTCGCGATATTTCCGTCTGCTCCACGGCTCGTCGCCCGCTTCGGCGCACGGCGCTTGGCGTTCACGTTCGGTGCTGCAGAAGCCATCGTACTCATCCTGCTCGTGCTGAATCCGCTCCCCGTGCTCGCCATCGTGTTTGCCGCGCTCGCTTGCGCCATTTCCCCGCTTATCGGCTACGCCCTCGATCTTCTGCTTGAGGCGACCGTCGCCCGCACGGATGAAGCCATGACCGGCCGTGTGCGCACAGCATTCCTTACGGCAGGCAATGCCGCACTCATCATTGCACCCGTGATCGTGGGGTTTCTCCTCGGCGACACGGATGCTTATGGCCGCGTGTTCCTTGTGGCTGCGGCGTCTCTCGTGCCGTTCTTACTGTTGTTCGGCGTGTGGGAAATGCCCGAAGGCGCCATCCCTATCGAATCTAATGTTCGCGAAGCCTGGGCACGAGTACGCAAAAGCGCTGACCTGCGCTCTATCATGGCGGCAAACTTCCTGCTCCAGTTTTTCTATCACACGGCGCCGCTCTACATCCCGCTCTATCTCCACAATGTGCTCGGTATCCCATGGTCATCGCTCGGCTGGATGTTCGCGGTAATGCTATTGCCCTTCGTGCTTATCGAGTACCCTGCAGGCGCAGCCGCAGACAGATACCTCGGTGACCGTGCGCTCCTTGGCGCCGGGTTCATCATCATGGGCATATCGTTCGCGATGGTCGGGTTCCTGGATACGCTCACGCCATTCCTCGTGACGCTCGCGGTGCTTGTGGCAAGCCGTGTAGGAAGTGCACTTGTGGAAGCGATGGCAGAAGGCCACTTCTTCCGCCATGTGTCAGAACTCGATACTGATCTTGTGAGCGTGTTCCGTTCTGCGCGGCCGCTTGCCGCGCTTTGTGCGCCACTTGTGGGGAGTATCATCCTCGGCACGCTCGGCTATATGTGGCTCTTCATCATTACTGGCGCGCTTATCCTTGTGTTCGGTATCAAAGCGACCATGGGACTTAAGGATTCGCCGCGGGTAACCGCCAGCGCCCCCTCGAAAGCTCGATAAGGCCGTCTTTCATAAGCGACGCGAGCGCGCCCTTCATCTGCTCCTCTCGCTCGCGCCCGAGCAGCATGGTGAGAAATGCCGACGGCCGGGAACCCTTCGCGAGTGCCCGCAGTATCGCGCCGCGCGCTTGCCGGAACGAACCATCGAATGCTGCTTGTTTTGCGTATCCCTTCACTCGGTGATTCGTGCGCACGCCTGTGCGCTTCAAATACGACCCATAATCCATAAGTGCCGAATTCCACTCCCGTGCGCGGCCCAGAGGCCGCGCACGTATGAGTATTTTTTCTATATCGGCGTCAGACACTTTTTTCTTGCGTGGAAAAAAGTGATGCATCACCGCTGCACGGATATTCGTCTCTATCACCGTCGTATCGGTGTCGTACGCAAATGCTGCGACAGCGCGCGCCGTATACGGCCCAACGCCTGGTAACTCCTCTAACCCTTCGATAGTCTTCGGAAACTTCCCTTTGTGTTTTTCTACCACTTCCCGTGCTGCGGCCTGCAGCATCTTGGCTCGCCGATTGTATCCGAGTCCTTGCCACATACGCAGTACATCCCCAAGTGGGGTCTTCGCAAGCGCTTGCACCGTCGGAAACTTTTGTATGAAATCGTCATAGTACGGAATCACGCGCTCCACTTGCGTCTGCTGCAGCATCACTTCCGACACCAAAATCCGATATGGATCTTTCGTTTTGCGCCACGGCAAATCGTGCCGGCCGTGAAGGCGGTAAAAATCCCACACAATTTTACGGAAATCAGCAGCTGACGGCATAGGACGAAAAAGGGCTAAAAGGGATGCCGAGCGGCGTTGGAGCGTACCTTTTTCGGGCTATGCCAGAAGCTGCCCACTTAAAGCTCATAGACCACGTCCTTGCGCTCGACGACTATCTTCCACCCGCGCCGCTTCGCATGGTCGTAGAGTTTTTTGTTCGGGTTGAATGCGATAGCAGTATCAACTTCTTCAAGCATAGTGATGTCGCTTTCTGTGTCACCCACTCCGATAGAGCCCTCAAGGGTAAGCCCTTCTTTGCGCACCGCGCGCTGCAGCGTCGCGGATTTGTTCCTGATAATCTCTTCATCTTCGACATCCCCAGTAAAATTGCCCGACGCACCGGTGGTGAAGAAATATCCGTACACCTTATCGAATCCTGCTTCGTACCCGAACCCGTCTGCGATGAATTTGGGCGAGTGGGATACGGCAAGCAAGAAATAACCCTCTTTCTTCAACTTCTTAATCAAATCTCGCGTGTAGCGATACACGCGGTCTTTCTTCTCTTCGATCACTTCCCCGGCCACGTTCGCGACCGCTTCGTACGACACGCCCTTGATCTGCTTGCGGAATATCACGACGGCCTTGTTCACGTATGCTTCGTAGTCGCCCTTACGATCAAGCCATTTGGTGCGCTCGGTCTCATACGCTTCCCGCGTGCCTTCCGGGAATACGCCTTTCTCGATAAGCCGGTCCACGAGGTCGAGAAACAGCGACCAACGGAACACGGTCCCGTCTATATCGAACACGGCTACCCTTCGACGTTGCTCAGGGTCTCCGGCCGGGCGCTTTTTCATGTCCCCATGGTACCTCCTATTTTGAGAGGGGCCAACGTTGGGCGGCTGGGGGCCAGATGCGGGTCAGGGGGTGTTTGGCACAGTCGTGGGGCCGGGCTGGGCACACGTAGCGGCCATAGAGTACGAGGCCGTTATTCACATATTTCCAGTCTTTTTTGGGTATCAATGCCTCCAGCTCCTTCGATATCCCTTTCAAGTCTTTCCGGTCGGTGAGGTCGAACCGCAGCGCGAATCGCCGCACGTGGGTGTCCGTCGGAATTCCCTCCCAAATGCTGTGGAGCTCGCCCAACACCACGTGCGCGGTCTTGTATGCCACGCCGGGCAGCCGCACCAGTTCTTCTTCGGTCTTCGGGATCTTTCCGCTGAATTCATCCCGAATCATCTTTGCAGACGCGATGATTGCTTTCGCTTTATTGCGGTGAAACGATACCGAACCTATTTCTCTATCGAATGTTTCATACTTTGCCTTCGCGAAATCGTCTACGCTTTTGTATTTCTTAAAAAGAGATTCGGTTACCTTATTGACTTGCTTATCAGTAGTCTGCGCAGAAAGTATCACAGCCACCACCAGCTGGAACGGAGTCTTGTAGTTGAGTTCGGTTTTCGGCACCGGGTACGCGCGCTTCAGGTATGCCACTATCTTTTTCGCGCGCTTTATTCGGGTCTTAGTATCTGAAGCCATCCTGGCAGCATAAACAACGTGCGGCCCTCTGCAAGGATGGCCGCCGTGTATGTCTTTGTTATTCCCCAAATCGCGTGCGACGCTTCAGGAGTCGGTCAAAGTAGAACCGGTGTCGGCGCGGCAGCAACGCCCGCTCTTCAAGACCCATGTTACGGTCGATAAAAGCGTCGCACCATTTGGCACGCAGCTCGTATTCGAGAATGTCGAGACTGAACTCGCGATCTTGCTCCGACATGCCTTTGAGTCCCTTGATATGTCGAAGCAAGAGCTGGACCTCCTCCCGATTTTCTCGTTGCTTCAGGAAGCGAAGCTTCGCCCGCGCTCCTCCCTTCCGAGTACGAAACCGGATAAGGTACGCAAGCATCGCTCGCTGCTCTTCTATCGAGTAACTAACGAGCCTCGAGTCAAACAAGATCGAGGTGGCTCTCGAAGCCGGGGAACGCTGTTTCTCGGGTACGTGTTTCTTCTTTGCGGCTTTGGAAGCCATTGTCAACCCTCGCGGAAAGAACTCAGTGCCACGCTAGCCCAGGAAAAGTTATTTAGCAAGCGCGAAAACGCTACTCGATCTCGAGCATGTCGATGTCTTTGGGGTATGCGGTCTGGTACACGAGCGAGATAAGTGAGCCGCATGCGGCAGCCATCAAGAGGACCATGATTACGACGCCGAGCACGGGCACGAGCGTGATTATAGAAAGCGCGAGCATGCCGAACACCGCATCCCGCCAATAGAAGAGCTGCCGTTTCCGGAGGCCCCTCGCAAGCGCGCCGCCGGCGATCACGGCTGCGTACAGGTACGAGAGCACAATCAAGAGCAGGTACGCCGCACCGAGCACCACCGCGACTGCCGCCCCGGCGAAGGATGCGAGCAAAAGCAATATGAATACCGGAGTCGCCACGAGTACCGCGAACCCGAGGAGCGCGAGCAGGATGAACCGCTTCACCGAATACGCGAGCGCGCGGTCAGCGACCGATTGCGCAAGCCGCGGGAAGAGCCCGGCCATGAGCCCGGCGGCGATAACTGCGGCAAGAATCCGTACGAAAAAGAATATGCTCGCGCCGGCGATAGCGAAGGTCTGTGCTTCCTCTGTTGTCGGCAAGAATGATTTGCCGGTGTAGATGACGCCACCATCTATCACTACGGAATCGGGAATCTCTGCTTGCTGTGGCGCATCGTAGCGCAAGCTCCCGTGGATAATGGTGCCTTCTGCGAGCGATATCCTGTCGCTTGCCACCGCATGCACATCGCCGTCGTAGGTGCCGCCAAGCGAGATAGTGCTGCCATACACGGTTACCGGTCCCTTGGCACCGTTCGTAAATGAAATCTTCCCTCCGCCGACCCATGCGAATGCGGGTGACGCATTCACGGTGACCGTGCCGCCGAGCGCCACCACGTCTCCTGCGACAGTGTCGTCAATATGGATACTCGCGCCGAGCGCACGCAGGTCGCCCGCCACTGGCTTGCGGACCGAAAGCGATGCTCCTGAGAGAAACACATCTCCCGATACCGGAGTAGAAATAGTGACCGTGCCTCCGACCGCGTTCAGGTCACCGGTGATGGGCGCGACCACGGTCAGGTCTGCGCCATACAGATAGCTATTGCCTGCTGGCACTTCTGAAACCACGAGTGTTCGGGCGCCTTGGACGCTCGACGCCATAAGGGACAGCGGCGCGCATAGGAGGACGAGCGCAAGGATAAGGGCTCGCATACGTTCAGGATATCACGTTCCGGGCTGCCAAGGAGTCACCACCGGTGAAGGGGGCAGCAGCAGATGCGGAGCCTTCCGGAACAAGGCACGTGCCGTGGAAAAGATCAGGAGCGAAAGCAGTGCGGACCCGAGGCAGTAGAGGCACATCGCGCCGATCACGAATACCTGGATGCAGACGAACACGATGGACGCGAGGAGGCCGAACGCGGATAAGAAATAGAGCGCACGGAAAAGCGTGCGGCTCGGCATGTAGAGCGCGAAGGCAGCGAGGGTGAATGCGAGCGCGTAAAAGAACATGCCATAGGTCCCGAGCGGAATGCCGAACAAGTGCGAATACGGGCTCTGGGCAACCAAATTGCAGTCGGTAAGGCCTGTCACGCCGCAAAGAAGCGGTGTGTCCTGATAGGCGCTTTGCGCAAGGTAGGCAGAGTCCGAAATGCCCATAAAGGCAAAGGCGAGAATGAGTATGGCAAGCGCAGTTTTGCTCATGCGGCACATCCTACCCCGCGACAGAAAGCGAAGCAACGTGATAAAATAAGGGTATGAACGAGGAAGAAATAAAGCAAAAGCTTACTCCCGAGGAGTATCATGTGCTGCGCGAACAAGGCACCGAGCGCCCCTTTACCGGCGCCTACGTGGATAATCACGAGAAAGGCATGTACCGCTGCAAGGTATGCGGCCACGACCTATTCGCTTCCGATGCCAAGTTCGATTCCGGTACCGGCTGGCCGTCATTCACCGACCCTGCTGTGGCTGCAAATGTGGGCGTGCGGCAAGACAAAGACGGCTATAGGAACGAGGTCTATTGCAAGAATTGCAACTCCCACTTAGGCCACGTGTTTGACGACGGTCCGGCCGACAAGGGCGGCAAACGATATTGTATTAATTCCGTGTGCCTTGAGTTCGAAAAAGAAGGAGAAAAAACTTAAAGACCTTTTCTAATACTGCCAATTTCTTCTTCTGCTTTCCGCAGATATTTATCTATATCTTTGTGTATACGCTCTACATCATCTGCATCCCGTGGCGTTTTATTGTCATACTCGCGACCTATCTCTACGCGCAATATATCTTCGACTTTTTCAATATTGCTTAGTAATCTTTCGAGATCATCTCCTGCCTGTGCGCTATCAAATTTTTTTACTTCAGCCATGTCTAAGTTTAATAGTTTAGTGACGTTCCGACGCAAGCGGGTCAGTAAGCGGTGTAATGCGCGTTTGCAAATCTTCCATCACTCCCATTAACCACGAGCTCTTTATATTCCTGATCCCATGGTATGCGACATACATGACATCTTTCATGATATCTGCCGTGGGGAGTCCAGAAATGATTTTCTGGTCTGATTCGCTCGGCGACGCTTCTTCCCCAGCTCTCTTCAACGCGGCCATTACTTTTTCGATGATTTTCGGAGTGAGATCAGGATGCTGCTGTTGTACTTGCGGCTCTGCAACCGCAGAAAGAAAGAACTGCCTCAATCCCTCGACACGTTCGCTGATTTCCTGAGCTGCTTTCTCGTGTCCCTGCGTATTTCCCGAGCCTTTGTTAGGCCTTTCTCCCGGGTAAGATGCCCTTGGGCTGGTTTCATTCATCCCTGATAGAATACCATTATCATGGAAGCGGCAATATTCGGCGGGGGGTGCTTCTGGTGTACGGAAGCCGTGTTCAAGATGCTTAAGGGGGTGAAAGCTGTGGAGCCGGGCTATGTAGGCGGCACCATCCCAAACCCGACGTATGAGCAGGTTATGACCGGCCGCACAGGGCACGCCGAGGGAGTGCGGGTGACGTTCGACCCCGGCCAGGTAAGTTACCGCACGCTTATGACCGTATTCTTCGGCAGCCACGACGCCACCCAGCTGAACCGGCAAGGCAATGACGTGGGCACCGAGTATCGCTCCGCCATCTTCCCTACCACGCCCGCACAGGCAGAAGAAACGAAGGCATTTGTGAAAGAACTCCAGGATTCTTCCGATAAAGGCGACCCGATCGTAACCACCGTGGAAGAGAACGCGACATTCTACCCTGCCGAGGACTACCACAAGGATTACTACGCGAACAACAAAAGCCAGGGCTACTGCCAAGTCATCATCGCGCCCAAATTGGAAAAGGTACAAAAACAATTTGCGGATTTACTGGCCAAAGCGGAGCCGGCATAGTCCCTGAGGACACTAAGACTTGGCCAAGCGGCCCGGAGTGGTTTCCGAAGGGGGTATGCCGGTGGAGCGAAACCTTATAGGTAAGCACTAAGTTATAGGGGGCAGAAGGACGTTGATAGAACCGAGTGATATAGAGACGCCTACGCTGTCTCGCTGTGCATTATTGTGCCCAGCTTATTTATCACTTTTCCCGTATGCCTATATTCCAAGCAATCGGGTTCGGTATCTTCATTATCGTTCTACGAGTTCTTATCCCGAGGATATTCGCAGAGCTCCAGGATGCTATCATCGCATTCCTTCACGGCGCTCAAGTTTCCGCGATGATAGCTTCCCAACTCGCTGGATCCGTCGGAACGATCCAGATTCCTCACTAACCTTTCGCCCGCAGATCAGACATTCGTCTGATCTGTTTTGTTTATATAAGCGCAACGCGCGCCCGACGGGCGCGCGTTGCAAAACAAATAACCTAAATTTACATCCCTGGATTCATGGGAGCCGCAGGCGGCATGCCCATGGAATTGTTCTTGCACCAGAATCCTGCGCCGACCAGTACGACGCCGAGAACGATATGAAGCCAGTTGTCAGCGTCATTTATCTCAACGAGGCCGAGGAGCGGCGAGGTCATCACGAAACCGAGGAGCGCGATGAGCAGATACACGACGCCGAGAATCTTCAGCCACAGTGCCGACTGCATCGGTGCCCAGATGGCAGCCCAGAGCAGGATCAAACCGAAGATAAGGTGCACGAGATTGTGCGCGGTGTTGGTGTCAAACAGCGCGCCCGATCCCACGAGCGGATTCGGAATGAATCCGAGGATTCCCACGATTACGAAGATGATACCGAACACGAGTGCTACCGTTTTTGCTGGCATACGAGACGTTGTGCGTTGGTAATTCGCTAGTAAATACCCACTCGCTATTATACCGTCCCCTCACGATCCAAAGGTGGGGATGGGGATAGGTTTTAGGCCTTAAAACGGTTAGTTCCCCTATGCTCCCGCACCCGTATCTGGCCCTCCTCAAGGCCGAAATAGTGTCCTATTTCGTGCCAAAGGGTCTCTCGGACGGCTTCCTCCACAGCCTCTGGGAAGCTCTTTGAGCGACCCTGGGCGAGGAACTCCTCTGCCTCGTCCAAGATAGGCAGCCGATAGAGGGTGATGGTGTCGGGGAGCGTGACGCCCACGCCATACCCTTCTCCACGGGCGCTTTCTGGGATGCCATGGTAGAGCCCGAGCAGAGTCTCGTGGGGTCCGAGGTTTTCTTGCGTACGGACTTCTTTGCTCGGCTCGTCCTCGATAAGCAGCGCGACGTTCTCTATGTGTCCCAGGAATTTCTCCGGCACCTGATTCCACGCCTGCGCAGCGATCTTCTCGAATGCCTCTTTTGAAATATCACTCGGCGGGTTCATGAGGAGTATCAGCGGGTTCGACTTTTTTTCCGCGCACGCGTTGGATGAACCCGTGGAGTCGCGGGCTGAGCGCCGCGAGGATGCCGCCGCCCACGATCGCGATCACGCTCCAGAATACGATGTGCCGTATGACTTCGAAGGTCGCGAGGAACGAAAGGATGTTGTTATGGAAATGGAATCCGAGGAAGAACAGGAGCGGCACATAGATCACGAGCGCGACGAAGTCGGTAAGGAGGAACCCTGCCCACGAAGCGTTATTGAGTCCCGCAAATATGGGCGCGATCATGCGGATGCCGGTCATGAATCGCAGGATGAACACGGCGCGCAGCGGACGATCGGGCGAGAATATCCACGTGCGCTCGAGCCCGCGTTCGGCAAAACGCAGGTGGATGCGCTTCGCGTATCCTGATCCCGACTTCCCCAGGAAAAAAAGTATGGAGTCGCCGATCAGCAGGCCCACGATGGCGAGCGGTACGGCGCGGATAGGGTCAATGAGGTGCAGCGCGCCGAAGTATCCGGCGGTAATGAGCGTGATCTCTTCAGGCACGGGAGACACGATTCCTGCTCCGGCAAGCAAGAGAAACATGCCGACGTAGGTGAGCTTATGAAGGAGAAGTCCTGGTATCACCTGTGCATTCTAGCACTAGGAAATCAGAGCGGGATGAGGAATGCGAGCGCTATCCAGAATGCGCCAAGCAAGTACCCGCCGATAACATCGAGCGGAAAATGCGCCGCAAGCGCGAGACGCGAGAATCCGATTTGGAGAATGAGCGCGCCCGGGATAAGCAACGCGAGGATGGTGGCAAGATCGGTCTGCGCTGCATAGTAGAGCATGATTGCCCCGAATCCGTAGAGTGCGGTTGCAGCCGTGGCGTGGCCGCTCGGAAAGGAATAATCAGTGAGCGGTGCGAGCCACGGATGCACGGCAGGCCGGATCCGTGCGGCAACCAACTTCAGGATGTAGGCAGTAGCTGCGCTCCCGAAGAGCGCGATAGCGAGCCGTTCGAGCACGGAAAGCTCAGCAGAGAAAAAAAGCCCGAGCCCTAGCGCGGCAAGCAGGATACCCGGAGCGCTCCCGAAGAACGTGAGCGGGCGGAAGAATTGCGACCAGCGCGGGGTCGCGAATACCTCGAACCGCTTCCCCAGCTTTGAATCGATAGCGTGGGTCTTTTGCGGCGCGTAGAGCACGAAGAGCGCAAGCAGCACGAACGCGGAACCTGCCGCGTAAACTGAGAACAGCTCCCACGCATGGAAATCCATGCGCGTACTATACCAAAACCGGAATTATTTATTCAGTTCCGCGTCTATGAGCCCTGCCACCGTCTGGTAATCCTGCGCGCCAGCGAGAAGGCTCGTGCCGACGATCATCGCGGGCGTCCCGTTCACGCCAAAGCTTGCGCCTTCGTCGCGGTCTTCGCTTATTGCGGCATCGTAGGCGCTCTTCTTGCTCGTCATGAGTGCCGTTACCTTATCCGTATCGACGCCCGGGACCTGTGCCTTGGTCACTGTCACGATGGTTGCGAGGTCGCCGAAGCCCTGGTCGCCTTCGTCGTCTTGTGCTGCGAACATGGCCTGGTACCACGTGTAGAACTTATCAGGATAGAGTTCCCACATCGCGCGCGCGAACTCGGCGGCGGTGAGTGAATCTTGTCCGAGGAATTGGAAGTCCTTGAAGACGATGCGGAGCTTGCCGGTCTGCACGTACGCGGTATCAAGCTGCGAGATCACGGTCTCGTCGAATTGTTTGCAGAATGGGCACTGGTAATCGAACCAGAATGCGATGGTTACCGGCGCGTTCGGGTCTCCGATGTAGGGGTCGCCGCTCGTTTCCACGTCCTTGATGTCCACCGTTGCTGCAGGCGGCTGGGCACCGGTATCGGTGTTGGTGCTTGCGCCATGGCCGTAGGCGTACGCGATCGCGATGATAACCGCGCCCACGACGATGGCGATGGGGGTGAGATAGCGCTCCATGAACGAAGAATTGGTATCCATATATTGCCTTATCAGTTACTAGTGGCTACAGGATAGCATAAAAGAAACTCCCGCAAGACTCCGCCGACAGGTCCCTTCGAGCCACCGCTCACCCCAGGAGTACTTCCAAATCCCTAACTCGCTTCGCTCCTAACGGATTTGGGGCGCCGGGCCGCAATTTCTGTAATTAAACGAACGTAAGTGCCTTCCCCACCTTGCCCGCGCGGCCGGTACGGCCGATGCGGTGCACGTAGTCGTCGTAGCTCTGCGGCAGGTCGAAGTTGATGACGTGGGATACGCCGCTGATGTCGAGGCCGCGTGCGGCCACGTCGGTCGCCACGAGCACCTGCACGTGATCCTTCTTGAAGAGGTCGAGTGCCTTAAGGCGCTTGCCATGCGTCTTGTCGCCGTGGATGGCTTCCGCCTTAACGCCGCGGCGCTCGAGGTCGCGGCCGAGCCGCTCCACGCCGTATTTAGTGCGGCCGAACACGAGTACCTTCGAGAACTCGGGGTCTTGGAGCATTTTTACCAGTACTTCGAATTTCGATTCTCCCGGCTGGATGCGCACCACGTCCTGGTCGATGGTAGATGCGGTGTCGCGCGTCTTCACCGAGATCTGGACTGGGTTATTAAGGAATTCACCGATGAGCCGCTCGATCTCTCGCGACATGGTCGCCGAGAAGAACAGCGTGTGGCGCGTTTTCGGCATCTTGCCCACGATAAAGCGCATGTCGTGGATGAATCCCATGTCGAGCATGCGGTCCGCTTCGTCGAGCACCACCGTATTGAAGTCAGCAAAATTGATAGCACGGCGCTCCTCGAGGTCCTTGAGGCGCCCCGGGGTGCCGATCACGAATGCCGGGTGGCGGCGCAGCGTTGCCATCTGCGGCATGATGCCTGCTCCGCCCACACAGATCGCCGCATGCATAGAAAGCGTGCGTGCGAATCCGCGGAATTCTTCGTTAATCTGCACCGCGAGCTCACGCGTCGGCGCCATGATAAGCACGCGCGTAGACGGATCCGCGATGACGCGGTTGATAAGCGGGATGAGGAATGCGCCCGTCTTCCCGGTGCCCGTGTTCGCGAGACCTACGATGTCCTTGCCATCAAGTACGGCCGGAATCGCCTGGTCTTGGATCGGGGTCGGAACTTTGTACCCCTTATCCGCGAGGTTCTTCTGGATGCGCTCTGCGAGCGGGAAATCCAGGAATTGGTGCTTCGGGGTAAACGGAGCGACATCTGCTGCGAGCTCTCCTTTCTTGATGAATCGACTGATGTCGATATTTTCGCCCATAGGACCTCGGCGTCCGCCACCGCGGTTACCACCGAATCCGCCGCCAGACGGACGACGACTATTCCCGAATTGCGGGCGCCCGAACTGGGGCCGGCTTGACCAGTTAGGTCCACCGGAGCGGCCGCCAGGGCCACGACGAGCTCCTCCCTGCTTGTGCGGGTTCATTGCTGCGTAATCACTTGGTTCACTTCCTTTCCAGGGAGTGCGGTAAAACGTTGTCATTGAATGTTCTGTAAGTAGGAGTCGGATCCGTCAGCGGGCGGAGACTCCCTGTGTTTAAGCACAACGCGTCTTTGAGAGTTTTCATCCCTGACTGTTTACCCTGAGCTGATCGAAGGGATTGGGATGGTCTCGAGAAGCTCTCAAGACGACAAAACCGTAGGCGGGTTGTTAGCTATAGGATAGCGCAGATACGTTAGAATGTCAAATCACTCTTTCCGGCGGGCTTTGGCGCGTTCGTTTTCGTTCAAAAATTGCTTGCGCAGACGCACTGATTTCGGCGTAACCTCCAGGTATTCGTCCTCGGTCATGACTTCGAGCCCACGCTCGATGGTGAGTTCGTAGGCAGGCACGAGTTCGATAGCTTCGTCCGTTCCGCTCGAGCGCACGTTGCTTTGCGCTTTTCCTTTCGTTGGGTTTACCATCATTTCCTCACCCTTGCTCGTGTTCCCTATCACCATACCTTCGTACACTTCTGTGGCTGGAGTGATGTAAAGCAGCCCGCGCTCTTGAAGCGTCCAGAGCGAGTACCCGAGCGTCTTGCCGCTCGCCATAGAAATCATGGATCCTACCTGGCGCTTCTTGATTTCTCCTGCATACGGCTCGAACCCGACAAACCGCGAAGAAAGGATTCCTTCGCCACGCGTGTCGATGATGAACTGGTTGCGGTACCCCAGGAGTCCGCGCGTCGGGCCCTTGAGCGTAAGCCGCACTTGGTTCTGGTGCTGGGTCAGGTTTTGGAGCACGAACCCGCGCAGCCCCAATTTCTCGATAACCACGCCCTGGTACTCGCTCGGGATATCGATAATCGCTTCTTCAAACGGTTCTTTCTTTACGCCGTCTTCTTCATGGTAAATAACCTGCGGCTGCGATACTTGCATCTCGTACCCCTCACGGCGCATGTTCTCAAGCAGCACGGCGATGTGGAGCTCTCCGCGGCCGGATACCTGGAAGTTATCGGCAGAAAGGAACTCGACTTTCAGCCCCACGTTTATCTCGAGTTCTTTTTCAAGGCGCTCGCGTATTTGGCGGCTCGTTACGAACTTCCCTTCCCGTCCGCCGAACGGCGAATTGTTCACGAGGAAGGTAAGGGTAATGGTCGGTTCGTCTACCGCAATAGCGGGAAGTGGCGTGGCATTCTGGTCGCTCGTAATTGTTTCGCCGATGTACACCTCGGGGAGCCCGGCGATAATCACGATGTCGCCCGCGCTGGCGCTCTCTTCTTCAACGCGTTCAAGGCCTTTGAATCCGAAGATCTTAGTGACTTTGCCGCTGCGAACCTCCCCCGTCGCGGTCTTTTCAAACACATTCTGCCCCGGCGTAACCGTTCCTTTATAGATACGAGAGATGGCGAGGCGCCCGAGGAAGTTGTCATAGCCCAGGTTAAAAGGCTGCGCCATGAGCGGCTCTGCGGCATCGCTTTCGGTATTCGCAGCTGGCACGTGTTCCAAAATGGTGTCCAAAAGCGGGGTCAGGTCCTTGCGCTCATCATCAAGCTTCTTTATCGCGACGCCCTCGCGGCCGATGGCGTAGACTACAGGAAAGTTAGATTGCTCGTCCGTAGCACCGAGTTCAAGGAATAGTTCCAAAACGTCTTCTTCGCATTTATCCGGATTTGCGGCCGGCTTGTCTATTTTATTGATAACTACGATAGGCTTCAGGCCGAGTTCCAAGGACTTCTTCAGCACGAAGCGCGTCTGCGGCATGGGGCCTTCTTGCGCGTCCACGATCAAGAGCACGCTATCGATAGAACGCAGCACGCGCTCCACTTCGCTGCCGAAGTCCGCGTGGCCCGGCGTGTCTACGATGTTGATCTTGGTGCCCTTGTATTCCACCGCGGCGTTCTTGGAATAAATCGTGATGCCGCGCTCCTGTTCCAAACTGTTACTGTCCATGGATACGCCGGCCTGAGCCGCGCCCGTAAAGGCAAGGATTTTGTCGGTCAAGGTTGTCTTGCCGTGGTCCACGTGCGCGATTATCGCGATGTTGCGTATCTCCATGGGTAAATAAAATGGCCGCAAGGCCGTTACCCTTAGAGTACATTAAAAAGCATCATTTGCAAAATCACCTTAAAGGAGTAGCATCCGCGCTAGAAAGGAGAAGTATCATGACTGCTTGTTTAGTGAAGCTTCCGTTCGACGAATTCGCTGAACGAAACCTGCGTGCGCTAGTCTTTTGTACTGCCTTCCAGGAACTTGCGTGCGGATCGGAAAGCCGTGCTTTTTTCGAAACGATTCACGCGCAATGCGACAAAGCCGCCCATGAACTTGGACGGCAGTGCACGGAAGTGCTACGCGGGAACGAACGCGACATTGTCGAGATCGCTGGTCGGCTGAAATATGTCGGTCGTGCGCTCACGGCACTAAAGCAATACCTCGGCGAATCCTCGCCAGGACTACAGCGTCAATGCTGGGCACTTTCCAAAGCTGCATTTGCCGCGATTGAAGTCCAGAGCATCGGCGTGGTGCTGGATGCAACTGCAGAAGCTGCCTAGAAAGTGAGGACGGAGAGGCCGGCCACGAACGTGGTCGGCTATCTTCTTTTATTTCAAATACCGGTTTACATTCGCGAGCTGGCCGGCGTAGTTCGAGGAACAGTGGATGACACCGTTGTTGTCGTGGAGGTAATAGAGGCAGTTCGTTTCTTCCGGATGGAGCACGGCATCGATGGATTCAAGAGAGGGCTCGGCAATAGGGTGCGGCGGAAGCCCGGCATTCTGGTACGTATTGAAAGGCGAGTCCAGATATTTATCTTCTGAATGCACTACCGGCCACCAGCCATCCTCTTCATTCCCTTTCACGTACTGCAGCGTCGCATCGACTTGGAGCAACATGCCGCGCTCAAGCCGATTCCAGAGTATGCCAGCGACAAGCGCCTTATCATTCTTCGCAGCTTCCCGCTCGATAAGAGACGCGAGCGTGAGCACGGTAGTCCATTTGATATTCTGCCGCGCGGCTTCGTCGGCATACGGCTGGAACACCTGTACGAACCGGTCTCGCAAGCGCGCGGCAACCTGTGCGGGCGCCTGATCAGACGGAATCAGGTAGGTGTCGGGGTAATAGACGCCCTCGACATAGCTTGGCGACGGCGCGGTGTCGGTCGTTATCCAGGTCTCCTTCTCCTGCTCGGTCCAAGAAAGGTCTGCAGCAAGGATGGCTGCGATTTGCTCTTTACGGACGCTCGGCGGGATGACTACCCATGCCAGGTAGGGCTTCTGCGTAAGTGTCGAAGCCACCGTCCATGTGTCCATGCTCGGGGAAAGCTCGTAGCCGCCCGGGCGCACCTCGTTCCCGAGTGCCCGCACATACGCGAGCCGGAGCGCGAAGGTACTCTTGATAAGCCCTTCTTCCTTCAGTCGTGAAGCGATATCGCCAAGCGGCTCTTCGGGACTCACCACGAACGCTTGGGGCGTAGTATCCGTACCCGCCGGACCGAACAGATGCGCATAGAAAAGCAAAAACGCGGCAAGGAGAAGGCAGAGAGCCGCTAAGCACGCGAGGATTATCCGTACGGTACGCGAACGCATTTCATCGCATTGTACCTTACTCCCCTTTTTTAGGGTTACAGCTGATTCTGGAGGACGGAAGTCGGGAGCGGTACATCGCCATCATAGTGGCGGTTGAAATCGGTATCGAGCGAATTCCTGAGTTCGACGATATTTTCGATAGCACCGGTAAAATCTGCTGCCGCTTCGCTCGTAGAACCAATAGAGAGCTCCGCGTCCGCTTGCACGATGTGGTTCTTGATCGCGGCGACGCGAGCGTTCAAGTCTGCTTCCATAGACGCTGAAAAATCGCGGGCGGCGATGGTACTGGTCGCTTGCGCCAGAAGTTCATGCGCGCGCAGCGAAAGGAGTTCGGCGTCATCCGTACTTGCTTCAGTGGCAGCCTGGGGCGCGAGAGCCATCATAGTGGAAACTTTCGCCATAGGTGCCGCTACCGATGCGGCTTCAAAGGCAGTGCCGCTCGCATCTGCGGGCGTGTCGCCTCCACCCGCCACACGCAGCACCAGGTCTCCGGACGCGCGGACGGCAAGCGAGTTCGAGCTCCGCTTGCCTGCCGCGAGTATCGCAGCACCGCGCTCGCTCACGGCAGTCGAGAATTGCGTAGAGACGGCGCTCCCCGCGGACGGGTCGCGTTCAGAAATCTGCGCCGCGGCATCAGCCACGCCGCTCGCGTGTTCCGCGAAGCTCACCGCGAGGGCATCGCTCGTGCTGGCATCAAGTTTGCCATCCATGGCAAGTGCCTGCGCTTCGTCGAGCCGCTCGGTTGCAACACCTGCATTCCACGCTGCCTTCGCCTCGTCGGAGAAGGCGAACGCGCCGAACACCGGCTCGATAGCGCCTACCTTCACGGAATAGAGCGCGTCACCGGGAAGTGCGCCTTCTGCCGCGAACGCCGTACCGCCCACGACCAATATGCACAGGAATGCTGCGACGCCTGCACGATAGAAAAAGAGCGGCAGGAATGGAGAAGGCGTGGGTGCCTGCATGCTCGCGGTGAGCGCGGCATGGATACGCGAACGCTCCGCGTCGGTGAGGCGGATTTGCTTAGCGGTCGTATTAAATTTTTGCGTGAATGGGTTCATGGTGTTTCGAGCAAGGTCTGCATGGCCTTGAGCGCACGATGGATGCGGACGGATACCAGATTCTGTGAGACCTTGATGCGGTCCGCGATCTCGGAGGGTGCGAGGCCGTCTACGTAGCGGAGAGTGAGCACCTCGGCATAATGCGGCGGGAGCTCACGGAGCTTTTCCACAGCTGCGGCCGCATCGAGCCGTTCCATCGCAGCCTCGAGCGTGTTGGTCTCGTCTTTCGGCAGATAGGCTTCGACATACGTGCCCTCCTCTTCCATCATGGCGTCGAGTGACACTGCTTTTTTCTTCCTATATTCATCGATGATGAGGTGCCGCAGAGTCTGGTAGAGGAACGCGCGCATATCCCGGATATCGTCGTCCTTGGCGAATTCGTACGCGCGCAGGTACGTCTCTTGGACCAGATCCACGGCTCGGTCGCGGTCGGATATGCGGAAGTACGCATGGCGGAAAAGCTCATCAGCATACGAGGCAAAGGCTGCCTCAAAGGCCTGGTTCCGCTCCTTCATAGGAGACGGTACGGGGTGCTTTTTCTTGCAGCGTGCATCCGATTCATTTTATACAAAGAGTGCCCATACGGCGAGCCGCCCGAGGCAAGAGCCTCGGGCGGCATACTATCGGATAAGCTATTTTAAGGGATTTTCTCCTCGGATGATCCGAACCAGCACGAGGATGACCGCGACGACGAGCAAGATATGGATGAACCAGCCGATGGTGTAGCCCGTAACGACGCCAAGAAGCCAGAGAACGATAAGTACCGCAGCGATAGTGACTAGCATAGGTGGAAAATTAAAGTAAATCGGATAAGTACCTACGACGAGCTTCTTGTGCCCCTACGGCGTCTGCGCCGCCGGGGCACCTTCGCACCCGCCTTGCGTGCTTCGGACAATCCGATGGCGATGGCCTGTTTACGGCTCTTCACCTTCGGGTGCCGGCCCTTCCCTCCCTTTAATGTGCCGCGCTTGAATTCGTGCATCACGCGCTTAATCTTGCGCGCTGCTTTCTTCCCATACTTACGTGCACCACGTTTTACTCCGCGCTTACGTGTTGCCATGCCCGCACGATACGCAGAGCACGATGAAGATGATATGAGGAGTCCTGCCGATACCGATTACTTGAAGAAGTTCGTGCTCGAGGTGATGGCGTAATTAACTCCTGCAGTGAGATCGAATCCGAAGAACGCGAAGTAAAGGAGCACCACCACGATAAAGATGAGGACTAGTTTCGAACCTTTGTGCTCGCCGCTCGACATATAAGCACTATAGCAGACCGGCGCCTTCCCGACGAAGCAACCGTAGCGTATGGTTACGGGATGGAGGTTGCGCCCATTATCGAAGAAAAGAAGGAGCAGACGATCGATAAGTGGTTTCATATCGTGATCGTGGTCAAAGGGGTCCAGGGATTCATCGAGCTTATCGCGGGCGTCGTCGCCTATCTCGTGCCCATCCACTCCATCATCCGCATCGTCGACCACTTTACGGAAGAAGAGCTGCTTCAGGACCCCGGCGACTTCATATCCAACCATCTTGCGGATTGGGCGCACGGGCTCTCGATAGACGCGAAGTACTTCGCAGGGCTCTACCTCGTGTCACACGGTATCGTTAAATTGTTCCTGATGTGGTCGCTCCTCTCGGGCAGGCTTTGGGCGTACCCCACCGGTATCGCGGTGATCGGCATCATGAACCTGTACCAGATCTATCACCTGTTCCGGCATTTCTCGTTCCTCTTGCTGCTCGCCACGCTATTCAATTTCGTGATCATGTACCTTATCTGGCGCGAATATCAGATCGTACTAAAGAACCGCGCCGCTTTAAGCGGCGCAGGTTCCTGAAAACCATTCGTACCACGTCTTACGGCGTTCCGCCGACGGCCATGAAGGTCACGTTCGTCGGAGGTACGAATGCTGCTGGGTCGGTCGCCCAAGGTGCACAGGTATAGTTCACTGCGGTGTTCGCATCCACGCCGCCTGCGGATGCGCTGCCTGCAGCTGTTGTGCTTGTAACAGCGATCTTGGCTCCTTGTGGCGCCATGTCGGTCCAGCTATAGATGTAAGTACCGTCGTTCACAAGATAGGCATGAATCGTCTTATCTGCCATGGTCATAGTGAACACGCCGTGCATCTTGCCGTCTGCGATTTCTACAGTACCGGTTGTCGGTGCGCTCGCGTTATCGATAGATACATTGCATTCATAACTGCCACCAAGTGCGGCAAGTGCGGCGATGGAGCCGGAACCTGATGGGCCGGTGCCCGTGTCTCCGGTACCGGTATCAGTTCCCGTGGCCATTTCCGTAGATTCTTCCGTGGCTGCTCCCTGCCCTGCGAAGTACCAGATGCCGCCTCCAATTATGACGACGGCAACGATGATTCCAACGACTGTATTCGTATTCATGCGTATGCGTTAGCTAAATAAAAGCAAATCTGCCCCTATCATATACCTTCCCAAAACGCCCTACCCCGCAATCCCCACGATGATATAAAGCACGAATGCGCCGATTAGGGTCATCACGGTTGTGAGCGCGCGCGGGTGGCGGTGGTGGCTTTCTGGGATAAGGTCGCTGGCACCGAGGTACAAGAAGCAGCCCGCGAATACCGCAAGCACGATACCGAGGAAACGATCTGGAATAGAGATAAAGAGCGTGATAAATATACCCAGCACGGGTGCGAGCGCATCCACCACGAGCCAGCGCAGTGCCACCATGCGGCTCGCGCCATTCTTGAGCATCAAGTTCACCGTGTTGATGCCGTCAGAGAAATCGTGGGTCAGCACCGCTGCTGCAACGATAAGGCCGATCGCGGGAGAAACCTGGAACCCGAACCCGATCGCGATGCCATCGAGCAAACTGTGTATCGAGAGCGTTCCTGCGCCGAGCACACCGCGCTTGAAGTTGTGCGCGTGTTCTTCTGCATGTTCGTCGTGGGTGTGGAGCAAGATAAGGCGGTCGAGGACAAGGTACAGCAAGAATCCGCTCGCGATAGCGAGCGTCACGCCGCGCGGGTCGAAGAATTGCGAGGAAAGCTCGATGGATTCGGGCAACAGGTCGAAGAACGCGACGCCGATGACGGCACCAGCCGAGAACCCGAGGATAAGGTGCAGGTGGTCGCGGAAGCGTATGGCGAACGTTCCTCCGATCATGGTGGCTGCGAATGCGGCGAGAGCGATAAGTACGAGCATCTCTAAAGTGTAGCAGAACCGTGGATTCCCTATATACTCCCCCTATGCGTATCAATCAGTGGCTCGCCACCCATAATTACTCCACCCGCCGAGGCGGCGACGCGCTCGTGGCTGCTGGCAAGGTGTTTTTGAATGGCAAACGGGCAGTCCTCGGAGATAAAGTCATGGAAACCGACAAGGTAGAGGTACGCGATGGCGCACCGAAACAGTATGTATATCTGGCCTATCACAAGCCGCGCGGCGTGGTGAGCCACTCTCCGCAAGAAGGCGAAGACGACATCGAGATGCGTATCCGCAAAGACTTCGGCATCAAGGGTGTCTTCCCCATCGGGCGGCTCGATAAAGATTCCTATGGGCTCATCATCCTTACGAACGATGGGCGCATCACGGATCGCCTGCTCAACCCGAAGCGCGACCACGACAAAGAATACGTGGTGCGCGTGCAAGAAAAACTGCGGGATAGTTTTAAGAAACATATCGAGGCGGGCGTTGATATCGATGGCTACGTTACCAAGCCTACGAAAGTTAAGATTCTGGGCGAGAAGCAATTTTCCATAGTCTTGACCGAAGGAAAGAAACACCAGATACGGCGCATGGTGGACGCGCTCCATAACACCACCACGGAACTCCGCCGCGTGCGCATCATGAACATCGAGCTCGGCAGCCTAAAATCAGGCCAGTATCGCCCTATCGAAGGCGCTGAACTAAAAACGTTTTTGAAAAAATTGGAGTTGTGACGCTCCGCCGGCAGGATTCGCTCGGGTAGTTCCTGCGAAAAGTACGCTCCAACGCCGCTCGGCATCCCTTTTAGCCTTTTCTCGGAACCTACCCTCGCTCATATACCTGCCGACTCCGCTCAAATTTGGGCGAGCGAGGGTGTGTCTCGAGGGAGGCTCTCGGAGGCAAGCAGCGACGCAGCGAAGTGCCCGACGGGGTGCATGGTAATTGCGGCGCAGTTGGGAGGCCGCGCCGCAATTTGCGCAGCCGAGAGGGAGGGCGCTTGTCCGCTGGGACAAACGACCCGTACTCCCGCAGGGACATACCCGAGCGAGTTACTTATTGATACTGAATGAATGACGGCGCGGGCGTAAGGTTGAGCACTTCTTCTGGCGTGAGCATGCGGGTGGAGGGCGGGAGCATGTCGTTCTTGTAGAACAGCTTGAATCCCGTAAATTGCACCGGTTCCGGATAAATGACGGAGTTATAGGTGTTTATCTTCTTAGCGCCGAATCCCCAACCATCCATATCCATCACGAACTGCACTTCGGGCAGGGGCATGATCTGCTGATAGCCTGTCACCATCCCGTGCGTGAATCGATGCACGACCAATATCTTCGGCGGCAAGTCGTAGGTCTTGACCAAATTCGCGAGGTAATTCGCCGCGTAGTTCACGTCGGCCGCACTGAAAGAACCGATAACCGTGCCAGGCCGCGCGCCGTCGTGCATAGCGAATTCTGGGTCGATTGCCAGATGCACATTCGGCATCTTCAGATATTCTTCGTACTGCGGCAATTCTTTCTGCAAAGTACTCAGTCCCACTTGCACATCGAGTATCACGATACCGTGCACTATGTTCGCGAGCTCGATGGCGTGATCTATCTGGCTCGTGGGCATGCGCAAGCGATACATCCCGTCCTTCTGCGCCGTACCTTGCGCAGTAATAGTGATGTAATCAATGGCTGGAATCACGGGCGTGGTCGGGTCTGCAGCGTTCCATTTCGCGACTTCTGCGTTCAACATAGAAATCATTTGGTCTTGCGGATATTCTCCGAGAACTCCCATACCCTTTGAATAAAAGTTGCCGTAATAGGCCACGATGCGATGGCTCGGCAAGAGTGCTCCTACATTCGGATACACGGTTTTGACCGGCCAAAGTTCTCCGGGTGCAGAAACAGTGTGGGTATCGGTGCCGGGCGCGATCAATGTCATGCCCTTCGGCGTGGTTGTGGACGAGTCACTCGTAGTTGAAGCGATAGTAATGTGCGCAAGCGCGAGCAGCTTCGCGTTATATGCGTCTCTATCAAGTGTTGGCTTGGGCGGGGGCGGTAAAAGACGTTCTGCGAGCGTTTTGCCAGTCGAGGTCGCTACGCCCTGCGCGTCCGCAGCTTCCGTATAGTACTTAACGAAGAAAAAACTGTAACCCGCGATATAGAGGCCGCCAAAAATGAGCACACCGATGAAAACGCCGCGCAAAACGAACGAGTACTGGCCCTTTTTCGGGCTTTTTCCGGTTTTTCCCTTCTTTTCCGAAGAACGTGGCATGGCCTTAGAGTACCACGGCGCCCAAAAACGCTTACAGCAGCTCGTATTCCCACCCCGGTTGCCAGGATTTGGTGTTGCGCCAGTTTTCTTCTATCGCCTGTTCCCATGTCTTTCCCCTCAGGAGAACATCAAGTGCGAGCTGCGGGCCTTCGTGCGCGAGGATTGCTATATGTTTTCCTTCATATTTTTGTTTTACCTCTTTAAGGAAATCCGCCACGCGTTTACCAACATCCTTATAGCTCTCACCATTCGGGAATTGCGTATCGATATAATCTTTCATCTTTCCGTCTTTGAATTCCGTGGGTTTCCCGTTCCAGTCTCCATAATTGCACTCGCGCAGCCGAGCATCAGGAATAATGGTGTATTTTCCTCCAAAGCCTAGTTCTGCAGAATCGGTAGCACGTTTCAAATCAGAACAGAAAATCACATCGAAACGCTTATCTTTCACCAACTCACCCAGCTCTCTAGCTTGCTGAATGCCTAATTCCGAAAGTTCGCCCGGCAACCATCCGGTCGAAAGCTCGTTTTCATTATCGGTCGTCGTCCCGTGCACGAAATAGGTTATGTGTACGGACATAGGCTATTGAATCAAGGTAAGCAACAAGGGAAATTCTGTATATGGCTGGTTGAAGGTAGCAGAGCCCATATGCCCTTCCCCATGCTGGATGATTAGACTACCGCCCAGTTTTTCTTGGAGTGCCTTGCCGACCTTATCCGTGCAGCCCCACGGGTCGTTGTCAGAATTGATAAATACGAAGTCTTTGCAATGCGCCTTCATTCGTTCCCAATCATACGTTTCTTTCACCATCGGTTCTGACTTGCCTTCCTCAAGCGGTTCGAAAAACCCAGCTACCAGGATCGCCTGTGCGATGTGGACATTGATCTTCTCAAGAACTGCAAGAATCAGTGCTGCACCAGAAGAATGCCCGATAAGTACAGTATTCTCGTCGTATGTTTGCTCGAGTGCTACTGGCAGCCAGTCAGCGAGGCTCGGATTCTCAGCATTCGGCAGCGCAGGAATGATTACTTCATATCCGCGTTTTTCGAGATTTTCATTTATATACGGAAACCAGTATGAATCAGGACTAGAGCCTGTTCCGTGAAAAAGTATCGCTCGCATGGCGCTTATTGCTTCTTCAGCACTACTGTCAGTTTTGTAATCAGATCCTCCGGATTTTCGTATTCGATACGATCCCTAAGTACGTTATCGACAGAGAAAGAAACGGTACTACCTTTTTCGTAGATACCAATCACGGGGACACCAAAGGCATCGGCCCACCCCATTTCGATACCCACGCCGAGAGAAGGCACGGACACGTCTGCGACAAGGGCGTCGCTGCCTTTGATCATATCTCGGGTGATTTCCGGGGGAGTATCAGTCTCGTGCGGAAACAAGAGCTCATATTCTGAATTAAGGGCCGAGGCGCGCAGGGGCGTATACAGCTTATTCTTGAAGTCGAAGTGGGTGGAGTGAGCCAGGTAGATTTTCATAGGCAAAGTATAGCAAATTACGTTTTGTCGTAGCCCAGTTCTTTTGCCCGGGCTGCGCCCTTCTCCATAAAATAGATCCAGTGGCTGTAGTTTTCGCCCTCGTTCCGGCTCTTCCAATGCTCGATGATTTCCTGGGGTGTCACCCACACGAGCGAGAAATCTTCGTGCGCTTCCAGGTGGGTCGGTACGAGATTCGCGCTCTTTAAGATAACCAGGAAGCAGGTCGCATGCGCAACGCGATTCACGTTCTTATTCAGGTTGTGATAGTGCGTAAGCGCTTCGGCAAGCTTCTCGACATGCAAGAAGTCATGCAGGCCGCTTTCTTCGGTGACTTCCCGTAATACGCCATCTTGTATACTCTCGCCGTCGCTTACGCCTCCTGCAAACAAAATAAGGAGGTCGTCCTTCGCGCGCTTCCCCGCTGCGTAGCGCCGGGTCTCTGGATCAAACACGACGCTGCAGCCGCCATCCCTGCGCTCTTCGTTTTCCCGCTTGATCCCGAATTCGGGAAGCATCCCATCTGCCATATCCTGCCTATAATTCCACGGTGACAGAAATTGGCAAATGGTCTGAAGCTTTGGATTCTTCGACCTTAAAACCGCTCGTTTTGAGGTCCGGCGTGGTGAAGATGTAGTCGAGGCGCGTATCGATACGTTCGGGATTGCAGGTCTCGCAGCCAGGCTTATACACGCTCCACGTCGGCTGTGATGCGGGGTCGGAGTCAATGAGCGCTTTTTTCATCTTTTGGATCACCACGCTCTCAGGCGTTGCGTTGAAATCTCCCATTACGATCGTGCGCTCGTTCGGTACAAGTTTTAAGAGGTCATCCGCTTGCGTTTCCTGTGCCTTGGAATAGTGCTGGTGCGTATGGATAAGGTGCGTGTTGAACACGTGGAGTATCTGGCCATCAATCTCGATATCTGCCCGCGCGGCTGCGCGGGTATCTACGTCAGAAAGAAGGTATTTTTCGCTCGAATGAATCGGATATCTGCTGAATAGTGCAGGGCCGTCGTTATACGTTACCCCGTCCCATACCTTCTTAACCGGAGCGAACACATACTCATAGCCACGTTTCGAGAGATGCCCGATAACGTCGAACGCTGGGTCGTCAGCCGTTACTTCCTGCAGCCCGATGATATCTGCGTCCGCAGCATCGAGAAAATCACAAATACCCTGAAAATTTCCTTTAATCCAGATATTCCAGGAAAGGACTTTGAGCGACATGCGCTAGCCGTTGTAGGCCTCTTCGAGTTTCGCGATGTCGATCTTCTTCATCTGGAGCATCGCTTGCATGGCGCGGTCTGACTTCGCCTTGTCTTTTTCGTTAAACCATCGGGTCATATCGGGAACGATCTGCCACGAGAATCCATACTTATCCTTAAGCCAGCCGCACTGCTGTGCCTTCGGATCGCCACCTTCAGTTAATTTGTTCCAGTATGCGTCTATCTCTGCTTGGTCTTTGCATTCAACCAAGAATGAGACAGCGCCACTCGCGGCATTGAATACGCCGGGGCCGCCGTCTATCACCATGAACCGTTGGCCGAACAGCTCGATTACGCCCGTAAGCACTTTCCCATCGAAGCCTTTCATAGGCCCTTCTGTTATGCCTTCAGGATAGCGCTGGACGGTGACAATCTTTGAATCGGGGAAAATCGACGTGTAGAAATTCATCGCTTCTTCCGCGTTATTCTTCTCGAACCACATGAACGGGGTTATTTTTTGCATAGCAGTAATTATACTAGGGCGACGTGTCGAACAGATGAATGAGCGCATTGATACCTGCTAAGTTTTTTACCCATTCGGCGGACATGTGCGTGGAGAGCTCCACGCTGATCGCGGGAATGCCGACCGATGCAAGCCAATCAGTTACGTCTCCGGTAACCGGGTACGCCGTGAATGTGTTGGCCTTCGGATACCCAGACGCAGTCGCATACGTATTCACCAGTGTCGCCGTGCTGGTGGAGATACCAGCGCCGCAATCAGAGGCATACACCGCATTCGACTGGCTATGCCAGAACACTGCGGCATCTGGGCGCACGGAAAGCAGGTAGTCGTGCATAGCCTTCGCTTCTGGTTCTGAAAATGCAGCAGTGCCTGCAGATACGGTGCGCGACTGCCAGGTACCGGTGGGCTGCCAATGGCAATCGAAATTGCGGTTAAGGTCTACTTCGTGAGCATTGAACCGCCCCGCCGCGAGCGTCGCGGTATCGTCTGAAACGTTCTCGACCGTGAACCTGCCCTCGACACCGGTTACCTTGAACACGCCATCGGGGTTCATGTTCGGAATTACGGTAATGGTTTCAGTATTCGGCACTGCGATTGGGTTCGCTTTTAGATAATCCATAAGGTCGTACGCGAGATATACGGAATTCCATTCATACCCGCCGTGGATGCCGCCCACGAACACCAGCTTATGCGGGCCGTTCCCGTAGCTGTACGCCGTTATAGCGCGGCCCTCGACCGACGTGCCGATAGTTTGGGTAGTCGGGTAGAGCGGTTCTTCTACTACCGGCACCGGTTCGGGCGCAGGCTTATGGAAGATAATGAACGCAATGACGCCCACAAGAAGCACGCCGATAGCGAGCGCGATGAAAGCGGGTCGCTTCATGACCGATACTAGTCCGCGTAGTGCTCGAGGAGTGCCTCAATACCCTTCCAGTTCTTGTCCCATTCCGTATTCGAGTGGTCGGTAAGGACAATGCTGATCGCAGGAATCTTTTCTTTCGCGAGCCAGTTCACCATGTCACCCGTGATCTCGTAGAAGTCGAAGTCTTCGTAGGCCTTGTATCCCGACGCGTCTGCATACTCATTTAGGATGGTTTCTGTTTCCGGCAAAACGCCGCTGTGGCAGTTAGAGGCATAGACGCCGCCGCCCGCGCTGTAATATGCGACGACTGCAACCGGATTGTGCGCTTCTATATAGGCCTTGAGTGCCTTGGTTTCTGGTTCAGAAAACGCTGCAGTGCCGCCAGAGACGCTCCGGCTCTGCCAGGTACCCGTTGCCTGCCAATCGCAATCGAAGTTGCGGTTCAGATCCACGTTGTTTGCGTTGAATCGTCCAGGAATGGTTTCTGCTTGGGAATCGGGCACATCTGCTGCAGTAAATTCGCCGGTGGTACCCACGACTTCTTCGAGACCGTCCGGATTGAGCACAGGGATAACCGTGACTTTCTCGTTCGCGGCGATCGCGTCTGGGTGTTCGCCAAGGTAGGTCATGAGGTTGCGCGCGAGAAGCACGTTATTCCATCCATATCCGCCGTGAATGCCAGCTACGAAAAGGATTTCGTCGCTGCCGCTGCCATAGTGATAGGCCGTGATGTCGTTGCCGCCTGCAGAGGCACCGATAACCTGGGTCGGCCCTTCTACGGTCGTGGTCGCCGTCTGGCCCGTGGTGGTCGCTACGGGCTCATTAGTAGGGGCTGCGGGAGCCATGGGGTGCATGTAGAGATATGCCCCTCCCCCAATAACAGCGATAAGAATAAGGATTCCGACAATCAGGTTTGTTTTCATATGCGGGTATGGTACCACAATGCCCTTTTGGTCAAATATTAGAATCCTTGCGACTCTCCGGGCTGCAGGTTAGTAAAGGTGATGCCGGCTGCTTCAAGGTTTGTACCGACCCAGCGCGGAATCCCCTCTTTCCGATAGGATTCGATATACATCGCATCGTGGATCGGGAATGCGATTTTCGGCTTCAACAATTTTGCATACTCAATTGCTTCAACAATCTTGAGCCATGGCCCGCCCGTAGGGAGCGCAAGTACTTCTATCGGTTTGGTTGGCACGTCATGGAGCGCGTCTCCCGGCGTAAATAATTTCCCACCGATTAGGTACCCGGTATTCCTGCAAGGCGGAGTAGTTCCCACAATAATGGCGTGGTCGGTGCCGTAACTTTCAATCGAGACTCCGGCAATATCAATCTTTTCTCCTGGTTCGATAGTTTGAAACGAAATATTCGCTTCCTTGAGCTTCTCCCCCACCGCAGCGTGGGTGATCACTACAACATCCGGATTTGTGGCTACTAGCGCTTTAATCTTCTCGATATCGCAATGGTCAGGATGTTCGTGGGTAATCAGGATGGCCTGGAGGCCGGTAATTTCAGGAAGCTCGTTCCAAGAACCAGGGTCAGTCATTACCTTTACTCCCGCTTCTTCCACAAGGAGGCACGAGTGTCCAAGGCGTGTGACTTTCATAAATAAAGTATAGCAAATGGCCTTCGATTCAGAGCTATAACAAGAGTATACTTACATTATGCTGTATGGTCTCGACCTTCTCGGCGTGTTTGCGTTCGGACTGTCAGGAAGCTATTTCGGCCTCGTTAAAAAATTGGATCTTTTTGGCATCTTCATATGCGCGCTGCTTACCGGCCTTGGTGGAGGAACGCTTCGGGAAATGATGCTTGGGCATATTCCTATTTATTTGACTGATCCACACTACATCATCGCCGCAGCGTGCGGGATGGGAGCAGCCCTACTCTTGTACAAACAGTGGACGAAAGCTTTTTCATACTTCCTTATTATTGACGCACTGGGACTTGCGACATTCGCCTTTATCGGAGCAGAACGTGCCGATACGCTCGGGTTAAGCGCGATTGCGATTGTATTTTTCGCCGTCATAACGGCAGTAGGCGGCGGCATCATGCGCGATATCGCTTTGCGCGAGATTCCATACATCTTCCAAAATGATTTTTACGCAACACCCGCACTTCTGCTCGGCATTTTATACGTCTTCCTTCAGGACCGCGTCTCTCCCGTGACGCTTACGTATGGGCTCATACTGTTCATATTTCTCGTCCGCATAGTCGCAATCCGCTTCCGGTTGAAAGTCTGGGCGCCCTTTAAATCGTAAGGTACACGGAAGCACCCACTTTGTAGTGGGTGCTTCCTGCGCGAGTCTGAATTGATTACTTAGATACTCTTCACATATACCGAGACGCTCGCCGATGCGGAATGACCATCGTCATCCGATACGGTGAACTTCGGGTAGTAGGTTCCTGCCGATGCATAGGCGTGGGTGAAGGTACCGGTCGATTGGATAGATTCTGGTTCTGCGAACAGACGTGCCATGATCGAACCCTCATCTCCCCACACTACCGAGTAGTGGAGGCTGTCAGAGGTCGTGTTCGTGTGCACGGTCCACGTACCATCCGCGCCTACATAGAGCGATACTGGCGCATCAACACCTGATATCGAGATGTTCGGCGTTGTTGGTGTCACCACAAAGGTAACCGCATTGCTGCGCACGTCGCCATTGTGTACACGTACGTTATACGTGCCGTTTGCAAGCGATGGGATAGAGAACGATATTGTGCCATCGTTGTGCACGGTAAGGTCTGGCGCAATCACGCCGCCCACCGTAACGGTACTTGATGCCGTAAAGCCCGTACCGGTTACTGTGGCATCGGTGCCGACAGGGCCGTGGTCAGGCGATACGGATTCTACGTACGGCGCGGTGACTTCTGCACCTACCTGTACCTCTACGGTCTTACTTGCCGTGTGGCCCTTATCGTCTGAAACGGTGAATTCTGGATAATAGGTTCCTGCCGATGCGTACGCGTGCGTGAACGTTGCAGAGGAATCAATCTGCTCGGCCATGAATGCTGCGCGTGCAGTCGAAGGTTCATCACCCCATTTCACGGAGTAATGGAGGGTTGCGTCTTCATTGCTTTTGACGCCGACGGTCCATGTGCCACTCTGGTTCACATCGAGGTTAGCAGGGCCATCAACGCCCGTGATACTTAGTGCCGAGAAGAAATGGAAGAAGGAGGCGGGTGTTACCGGATGTTCAGGATGTACCGGGTGCGCTGGTTGGCCGAAGTGGTTGCCGAAGAAGAGGAATGGAGCGACTGCGAGTGCCCCGAATTTTGTTGCAATAGTGTGCATACTTGAATCGGTTATTTCTTAGGCTGGTAAATACCGCGTGTGCGGCATATCACCGAAGACGGATGTACGGCATCCGTCTTACGCTGACTCACTCACCGTATCGAATACGCCGTGAAAGCCCGGTGATTCAGGAGTTCTTAACGCTGCTGCACGTAGAAATCACTTCATCTCCCGTTCAGTAAAATAGGTGCAGTTATTTTTTGATTGTCATCAGATGCTTGAAGTTCCTGATGAACCCGGCGGTAAAGTCTTGGGGTCGCTCATTCATCCACATATCTAACTCATTCGGATTAATCCACCTCACTTCTGAAACCTCTTCCGCATTCGGTTGTATCGCTCCGTCGTAGGTGCAGGTATAGAGCATATTGAATCGCTTTTTTGTTTTCTCGCTTTCATCTTTTTCATCCGTAAACAACTTTCCTTCCTCAACAAATTCAATGTTCTCCACTCCCATCTCTTCTATAAGCTCCCGCTTTGCGGCAGTCGCGTAGTCCTCTCCTGCATCAACATGCCCCGCCGCAGACTGGTCCCACCTACCCGGAAGAGAAGACAGGCCGTCGGCTCGTTTCTGTATTAAAAGTTCTCCTTTGGGGTTGAAGACAAAGATGCGTGCGATACGATGTGCAATCCCCTTCTCCCACGCCTCCTCCTTGGTCCCTTCGCCAATAACATTATCCTGCTCATCTACAAATATAATGTTCGACATAGATTTATTCCGATGTAAGGATCTGCTTTCCTTGAGGAGTTTTCCAATCCGTATATCGCCACCAGGTGGGGGTGAAGACAAGGAAGATGTCAGCGGGTGGTTCGTACTTTTCCCGCTTGTTAGGAAACTTTGAAAAATATGCTTCTTTGTATACTTCGTCCTCAGTAAGTGCAGCTATGCCGTCAAGCTGCAATGTTTTTCCGGCTTCTTCGCTTGTACCCACCACAAATGTCGCTGGAGTAGAAGGATTTTTAAGAAGTGGTTCGGCCTTTCTGTAACTTGTTTCCGTAAGCACGATAAACGTAAACGGCTTATCTTGATGCGCGAAGTGCACGGTCGCCCCGTGTGGCACCCCATTTAGCATCTGCACCGCTATCACCCCCACCTTCTGGCTCTTCAAGTATTCGAGCATTTCCGGCGTCGGCGGGTTCATGACTTATGCATATCAAAATGCCATATTCCTGCTGATTCAGGAGTAGGATGCTTTGTCATGGCCTCACACATCTTTGAAGCTTCCACCAATCGCCATTTCGGCTGATGAGGACTCGAATCTATTATTCTTATTTTTCCATCTATGATTCTGTCGAAAACACAAACGTGACCATTATTTTGAGTTGGGTCGTCCGTGAGAACGCCACGATTGAAACAGAGCAAAGCATCCTTATCACTTTTCTCTACATCTTGTAAAAGCACCAATAACTCTTCTGAAGACGAGATGTCGGCAATGCTGGTAATTGAAAAAACGAGAGGTATGCCGAGCTTTTTGAATACCACATTCGGTTCGAATTCTGGAGAGTCAACCTGGGTGCCATATCCGGCACGTGGCGCTGTTTGGGCAACTCGCGGTTTATAGAACAGATGTTCTCTTTCAGGACTTACCGTCAATCCAAGATGGTACCCAAGTTCCTCGGCAGGGATAAGGGGTATGTTGTGCCGGTACATGATCATTTGGATCGCAGTCGGTACGCAGCAAGAAGGCTGCTGTGTGAACGGAACATAGCGCGAATCTTTCGGCGTTACGATAGGTTCGTACATATCTACCAGCTATGCCCCAATTCTGATAATTGCAGCCAGACTTTGGTATCGAGTGCAGTCTTTTCTTTCATCCAGTGCATCACGTCGAGGCAGATTTGATCTTGCTTTTGCACACGTTCAGGAAATGCATGGACCTTAATCTCTAACTCGATGTTCCCTATCATCTCGCCACCTGCGATATTTAGTATCCGGACACTGATTTCTTCTGGTGAAAGTTTTATATCCCCGCACGTGAGTGTCTCTGCGAGATACGTTTTAAGCTCGGGCACTACCGATTGAATTTTATTAAGTTCGTCGGTCTTCTGAATGAAGACGTTTACCGTAGGCATACGGGCTCATGATTACACTTTCCTCCCGTGAGTCAACGCCAGCTTTTTGGCTCGGGGCCAGGACTTGATTTCGGCTTCGCGCTTCAAGGCGGAACTGCGGTCGGGGTACTTTTCTGTGTGGAGTACTTTGGTTACTTTGCGGGAACGGGTAAAGTGCCCGCCCTTACCGAGCTTATGCTCGGTAAACCGCCTCTTGATATCAGTGGTGATGCCCGTGTATATGGAACTGTCAGAACATTGAAGCAGGTAGACCAAGTACATCCTTTAAGAGTACCGCGTTTAGCACTTTATTGTATTAAGAATGCATTAAGCGCGTTTGGTGATTCTAATCACTCCCTTATCCGCGTTAACTTCTATGGTGTCCCCGGTATGCAGAATCGAGGTAGCATCGGCAACGCCGATAACGCACGGGATCTTGAGCTCTCTCGATACGATCGCCGCATGGCTCGTTATCCCGCCGGTTTCCGTTACGATCGCCACGGCGTTCTTCATCGCAGGCAGATATTCGGGAGCCGTATACGGCGCGACTAGGATATCGCCCTTTTGCACGAGCTTGAGTGCCTCGTCGCTGTTTTTCACCACTACTGCCCGACCAGAAACGATACCCAGAGAGGCGGTTTGCCCCTCCAATTCCGAAGCGCCGACCGAATCCGACATGATAGGTGCAAAATTTCCTTTCGAGAGAAAAGCTTCTGCATCTGCCCCTTCCCGGATTTCAAGATTTTTCTCTGGGTAAAAGAGGATGGTAAGCATTTTCCTATCTTCGATAAGCCCCGGCTTTACTCTCCCCTCTTTCAGGGCAGTCTCGATCTCACCGAGCGTGAGGTAATAAAGGTCTATGGGATCGAGCGAGATCCGGCGTGCGATTTCTGCGAATAAGTTTTCGAGTTTCGTTCCGCGATCGTCCAGAAGTGCAGAGACATCGTCCTTGATATACGCGCCTATGCGCAGGATAGAACTCAGCGTCGCGTCTTCCACAGAAAGAGCGAATTTCTCGGTCAATTCCGGCATCACGAGTTTCGCGTATCTGCTTTCTCGTATCGGCTGCGTATAAAAGATGAAATTCCGGTTGATCAGTTCTGGATCCTGAGAGTAGTTCGTGAGCCGGGCCATGAAGCCGTCACCCACGAGCGAGCTGAAAAGGTGGAGCATGTTGCTCATCGCATCAAGGGGTGCCGCTTGTTCACGGATTTTCTTTAAAAGCTCGCTCAGGGCTGCGCCTTCCGATTCCCCATACGCTTTCGGAGCTTCGGTGTCGAGCGTACGACTGAGTACCCCTTTCTTATCCTCGTATTCAGCGAGAATGCCTTCGATCCAACCCGCTTCGGTCAATTTCCTTTCGAAATGCTTTCGGAGAGCAGTGATGTCAGATTGGAAGCCGTATTTCTCTTGCCAGCCCTTGCGAATGATGGAGAGGATGCGGTAGCGGGAGCCGCAGAGCCGCTCGAATTCTCTGAAAAACAGCTCGTCTGCGTAGTTAAGGGCTCGCAGCGGCTCGAGGTTATTACTGAAGAAAAGCTGGTACTCCTTACCCTGGAAGGTAACCATGGATCATGCCTTGCCGCTGTCGGTGGTGACGCCATCGAAGTGCTCGTCGCTTTCCATGGCATCTACTTTCGTCTTGTGCACGGTGCCGTCCTTGTGGTGCGGCGGCGTGTACAGGGTGTATATCTGGAGCGATTCTTTTTGGGAAGTATTAATAATGTTGTGCCGCACGCCCGCAGGGATGACAACCACCGAGCCGTCGGTAAGGTCTCGCTCTACGCCATCCAGCACGCTGCGACCCTCGCCTTTCTCAATACGGATAAATTGATCCACATCGTGCACTTCTTCCCCGATTTCTTCGTCTGCGGGCACCGACATCAGCACGAGCTGGCAATTGGTGGTGGTATACAGCACGCGGCGGAAGTCGGTGTTCTCGAGCGAGAGCTTTTCGATGTTAGTTACGAATCCTTTCATAGGTGGCAAATTATGGATAAGCCCGTTTCTCCCAGTATATCCCAGGGTGGTAGACTAGACACATGACTGATTCCGACAGCAAAGCCGCAGCGTTCGCTTTCCTCAACGAGCACACGGCAGGCGTGCTTTCTACCCTCTCTGCAGATGGCGCGCCACACGCACGCACTATTTATTACGCGGCTGATGACGCTTTTGCGATTTACTTCATGACACTCACCGGTACCCGCAAGATAGACGATATCAATGGCGACGGGCGCGCCGCGTTCGTGGTTTCTTCCGAAGATAAGCCCCGGACACTCCAGATAGAGGGGACCATCGCAAATCTTACGGAGACCGCGACTATCACGCCTGTCGTGCGGAGACTTTCCGATATCATGCAGGCAAAGGGGTTCCTGTCTGCCCCGCTTACCCACCTCGATCCAGGTCACTCGATCGTGTTCTATAAACTCACGCCCACATGGGTGCGATTCGGAGACTTCACCGATGGCATCGGGGACAAAATCGTGTTCACCGAGATTCCGGTCTAACGCTTGCGACGTGCTTTTTGTGCTTTCTTGATGTTCTTACGCTGTGCCTTTTTCATCGCCGGCGTCGGCTTCGCGCGTTCTGGTACGTTTTTGACCGGATGAGCGGCGAATACGTCTCCTTTTACATGTACAATCTTCCCACGGATTGCCTTCGCAAGTGCCGCTTTCTCTTTCTTGTTATCAATCACGAGTTCCCCTTTTGCGCTTATGTGTGCGTTTTTCTTAGAGACAAGCCAGGAGACAGTCGCCCAACTGCCGCTCGCGCGGTGCCCAGCGAGGCGCTCGAGTCCGCCCTTTTTCCCTACGTCTTGCATACGGAACGAGGTAAAGCTTCCCTTCGGGCGTATGCCGATACGGTAGAACTTGCCCTTGCCGGTAATTCCCGGACTCTTACGACGTTTTTTGGTTGCCATAGGATTATGGTAGCACTTATTTTACGATTGCTTCCCCTTTCTCGGCCGCAACAGGATCATGCCGGTCATAGCAGTGTTCACGATAATCATCACGATGGAGTGGAGCATGGTCGCGATGTTATAGGCCTGGAGGGAAAACAGCGCGAGTACGTGCCGGAGCACGTTCGTGCTATACAAAAGCGGCGTTTCAGTTTCTGGGTGCCGCCACGTCTTGCGGAGCGTCGGCATGAATGCGACCAGGTCTATGCCAACCGCGATAACCACGGAAACGGTGGGGTCTTTCGTAAGCATCCAGGGGATGAGACCGAGAAGCGCGATGCCGAGGAATATCTTGTCAGACGTCGTCGGATGCTTGAACCCGTAACGAAGCGAAAAAAGAAAGATAATGATGGTAAATATCTCGGAGGCGCCGGTGGGCAGCGCGCCAATCCCTGCTCCCTTAGCTATTTGACCGAAGAAAACGATGCATGACACGATGCTCCACACGAACCACGTGTACGCGTGCGGCTGCACTCGCCGCTTCAAGACATCCCAGAGGTAGGGCACGTTGCCCGCTATCGCGAGCAGCGCTGCGATGATTGCAATCGCCTCTTTCATCCGCTTACGGTATCACGAGAAGTCGGGGCCTAGTCGAATGCTTCGATCAGGAATTGAGGATGCGAACCCCTCGCTTCGATAGCGTCCTTGACTGCCGCGCAGGCGGCCTTCGCACCACAGAGATACACGCTTGCGCTCGTAAAGTCGAATGTGCCCACGTGGTCTTGGATGTAACCCTGCCATGGGTAGCTCGAATCCTTGGGACGCGAGAGCACGTAGCGCACGGAAAGACGCGAGTCTTTTCTGCGCATCTCTTCGAAGAAGTCCCGATACAGTATCTCTTCCTCATTCCTGCTGCCGGTCACGACCGTCACTTCGGTAATATCGGTCCGGTTAAGCAGGTGGTGCAAGATGCCCTTCACCACAGACACGCCGATACCGAACGCGAACAGGAACACCCGGGGCCGCTGTATCTTATCCGCCGTATTGAGGCCGAGCGGACCCATGATCTCGATCGCAGCGGTGCCGATATTGGAATCCCAAAACCGCTCGCTCATCCCGCCCGCGGACCCTTTTCGTATCGAGAGCGTTATTTCTCCTTGCCGCGCCTCATCAGAAGAGATTGAATAGGCACGGCGCATTTTCTGCCCGCTCTCCGTCAGGAATACATTCACGAACGCGCCCGGAGTGAACCCCAGCGGTTCGGGGAGCGTAAGCGTGACTTCCCTAGCAGAGGGCGAGAGGTCGGACATCCGCGCTATGCGTGCCGGCATACGTCGAATATTCATACGAGTGCGGGGCGCGAGCGCGCGAGACGGGTTTTCACATACGCTGCGAGGACGAGTGCCGTCACGATAAGCAGGGCGAGAAGCGCGAGTCGCTGGCCGAGCAGCAGATATTCGTAGAGCGCACCCGCGTAGAAGTATACATAGGCGAGTTTCTGTACGCGCTTCCAATTCTCACCGAGTACGCGCTTCGAGAATTTGTTCGATGTCACGAGCAGTACGAGTGCGGAGAGGTCGCCGAGCGGCGCGAGTATCGCGCCGCCTTGAATCGACCAGTGCGCGGCGCTCACGAAGTTAGAGAAGTAGAAGGCTCCTTCCGTCATGATGCGCGAGCACATGATGGCGATAATGATGGATGCAGAGAGGACGCCGACGCCCTTGCGGAGTATCACCAGAGAGCGCAGCCATGCGGCCCGGGGGAAAAGGTCTGCAAGCGGCCGAATGCTCATCACGATGAACACGGCGAACAGTGAGAAGCTGAACAGGAATGTATAGAGGTTGTCAGGCACGTAATTTGCAAAGTATGCAAGTACGATAGGAAGCACGATAAGTATGCCGATGCCTATCGCAAGCAATGCCTGCTGAAGCGACTGGATGAAATCGAAGTACGCTTTAGTCAACATAGGCAAAGGCGGGCGCACATACGAGCGGGAATGCGCTTGAGCGGAGCGTGCTTCCGTCCTTCCGGATGAAGTAGTAGTGGAATCCATTCGCATCGAGCACGCGCGCCCCTTCTCTTGACCCGAGTATGAACGCAACGGTCGCGAATGCGTCTGCGTCGCAACCGCGAGGCGCGATGACGGTCGCTGAAATGAGGTCCGTTTGTGGATTATGCTTGCCCGAACGATCGAGGATATGGAAGAATGGTTTTCCGCGATACTTCCAATACCGGTTATACGAGCCGCTTGTCGCTATAGCGGCATCGCGGAGAGTGAAACGGATGTCGGCATCTGGGTCATGCGGGTGGTCGATCGCAAACACGAACGGCTCGCCATCCGCATCCGTGCCGCGCGTGAATATATCTCCGCCCAAGTTCACGATCACGCCAGAGAGCTCTTCTGCTTCCTTTGCCATTTCCTCTGCGACGTGGCCCTTGAGAAACCCGCCGAAATCGAGCCGCTGGCCTTCTGTAAGCGTGATGCGACCACTGGATTCAACCTCGACTGCGTCGAGATCGATGTCGTACGGAATGGTAGGGTTCGTTCCCGTGCGGTCTTTGCCTTTCACATCTCTCACATCGGCGTCATAGCCGAAACGCGAGATATCGACAAGCGGATTGAATATTCCCGCCGACCGACGGTGCAGCTCGCGGCCCAAGAGGAATAGTTCCATAAACCGCGGCGAAACCGTGCGCGAACGCTCTTGATTCAGGAGAGACAGTTCGCTCTCCGGCCGGAAGCGAGAGAACTGCGCGTCAGCTGCTCGTGCACGGGCGAACATACGCGCCGCCACAGCATCTGCAACGGCACGATCTCCTACAACGAGCGAGATGCTCACGTTCCCTCCCATTATGTATTCCTGGTATTCAAATTCGCGCATGGCTAGCTTGCGTGCGTACGGCGCGAGGGTGAGGGCTTGGGCTTCGGTGCTGGGGCAGGTTTCGGCGTCGTGGTTGCGGTGACCACCGGTGCTGGCGCAGGCGTCGGCACGGGAGTTGGCGTGGGAGCTACCGCTACCGGACGTGGAGTGGGCGGCGCTACTTGCTTTGCTGGCGCGACTTCTTCCTCCGGCTCGTCTGCATACGCTTCAGTTGCCTCTTCGACAGGCGACTCATCACTGACCTCGGGCGCACGCTCAAACGTTGCCCCGTTTACGGAATTCATGGCATGAATACCGGTCGCCGTACCGAGGAAAAGCGGTATCCCGAGTACGGCCGCGAGGAATGTACGCGTGTCCTTCTTCATGCAGATACACGCTGCCACATATGGGTATCGCGTTTCCGTATGTCGCAATCCCCGCATTGGAAGTCATCCGGCAATTCTTCCCAGCGGGTGCCGGGCGGGATACCACGCTCCGGAAGGCCTGCGGCTTCGTCATATATCCAGCCGCACTCAAGGCATACATAGGTAGCGTAGAGGGTAGCGATAGTAGGCATACCCTGTTAGTACACCGCTTGTGGAGCCTTTATTTCACCCGTGCAGCCGCTAGTTGTCCTCTTCCCTCTCCTCGGCGTCGTGGAGTTCGCGAGCGCCGTAGGCACGCACAGTGTCGTCATTGTCTTCTTCTCCCGCAACATATATCTCATCTCCGACTTCGAACGTGGATGCATCTACCGATTCAGGGAGGTCAACTGTGCGCTCGCGGTCATCCGTATCCTCGTCGTGGTCGTCATGCATAATAATCACCGTACGACCATCAATCGCACGTATCGTGCCGCGAAATTCGCCTTGCGATTCGTCCGGCGAACGGATGTCTTCGTAGAAAAAGTCGAGCACGGGCAAATCGTCCGCATCCGCACGCTCAAGCAGTGCAGCGTGGAGCGGCGTGAGATTGATGAGGAGCGCGAGCGCGATGCTGGCCGCGCCGATGCCGCCGATAATCGTGGCAAATGAGAATCGGTACATAGGCTTCACGTCGTGGAGGAGGAGCCACAGCACGAGTGCCGCCACGATGTCTACCGCGAGCAGCGTCCAAGGAAAGAGCGCGAGGAAGGTGACGATGCCGCGGGAGCCGAAACTAAGCAGGAAATGCTCCCCGCCCTCGCTCAAGCTGAAGAATATGAAGCTTAGGATGAATGCGGACAGGAGCAATACCGCTACTGCTGCTGCCGCGACTGCAGCGAATCTGAGTATGAAAAAGAGGCGCGGGCGCATACGCACGTCGCCCGCGCGTATGCGCGTGAGCACGTGTTCCTTCATGTTTTCCATTGGGTCAGTGTTCATACGTGATGTTGAGGGATTGGTAGGCTTGCCGCAGTGCCTTCTTCGCGCGCTGGAGGCGTACGCCGACCGTATTCACCGGCACATGGAGCACGTCGGCGATTTCCTTGTACGAGAGTTCCTCAAGGTAATAGAGTACCAGCACTTCGCGGAACGAGGGCGCTACTTCTGCGAGCCCCCTCTCTACGAGGCGTGCAAGCGCGGCGCGCTCGCTTTCGTCGTCCGCTGCCTCCTTCGCTGGCGCATGCGCAAGCAGCGTGTCGAAATCAGGCAAAAAGACGGCACGCCGGCTTCTGCGCCGCAATTCGTTCGCGAACGCGTTGTGAGCGATGCGGTAGATCCACGGGGAGAACCGATCGGACGTGCGGAATTCTTGGATGTTCTCGTATGCTTTCACGAATACATCCTGCACGATGTCGCCGATATCCTCCTCGCGTGAGAGAAAGGTGCTCCCGTACCGGCGCAGTTTCGACTCGTACCGTTCCATAAGCACTCCGAAACGCTCGACATCGCCGCGCTGGACGAGCGCAGCGATCTCTTCGTCCGTTTCTGGCGCGGGAACCATAGGCGTAGTGTAGCGCGTCTCGCGCGGACCCACTCCCTCCGCAGAGGAAGTGGTCCGATGTCGCTCATACGGAGTGTGATTATGATCGAGTAATACGACCCACTGAAACCGCAACGTTCGCCCACACTGGTACTACACCGCACGAACACGCTTTATTACTACGGCAAGCTGAAAAACACGCCGAGGTAATAGGGCCACAAAATGATAGCGAGCAGGCCCTGCCAGAACGCGAGGTGGAGGTACCCGATAGTAAAGAGCCAAGCGGCGAACCACAGCCCGCCAGAAAATGTGTGATTTTCGATCTTTATTTTTTCCATGCCTTAATGCTAGCACGCATTTCAGCAATGATTCCTTTCTGAGCCTTGGCAAAATCATGTCAAATTTTACGAATCGAAAAAATTCTGGCCAGTTTCGAGGGCCTTAAGATAGTACGGTTCAGGAGCAAAGAGGGGTTCAGGCAAATCGTCGAGGCTTCGCCATTCCCATTTCTCGACTATTTCCGGCTCCAACACCTGTGGCTCGCCGCTTTCCCAATCAGCGATAAGCCCGATATCGACATAATGCTTGGGTGCGTACTGAGTCATATTCAGAAGACGAAGGAATCGGACATTTTTTATCTCGATTCCGGTTTCTTCCCGTGTCTCGCGCCGCGCGCACTGCTCGATGGATTCTAGATGCTCCAAGTGGCCGCCCGGCCATGCCCATTCTCCATTACCGTGTTCTGACTTACGCTTGCCGATCAAAACTTTCCCATCCTTGAAAACCATCACACCGACACCGACTCGTGGTCGTGGTTTTTCTTCCATTCAAGAAAGCATAACAGAGGTTTTGATATAATTAAGCCTATGAGGAAAATCATCACTACCACATTCGTAACGCTCGACAGCGTGATGCAGGCGCCGGGAGGCGCGAAAGAAGACACTACCGGCGGATTCGCCTACGGCGGCTGGCAATTGTCCTTTCCTTCGGACCAGATGATGGATTCGCGGTTGAGCGAAATCATGAACGCCCCGTTCGAGCTCCTCTTGGGCAAGACTACCTACGATATATTCGCTTCGTACTGGCCTACCGCAAAAACAGAAAACGAAGTAGCAGTGCCGTTTAATGCGACAAAGAAATACGTCGTGTCGCACGAACCATTTGAGCCCTCGTGGCATAACTCGACCTGTATTACGGGGGATGTCGTAGCGCAGCTTAAGAAACTGAAGCAAGAAGACAGCCCTGATTTGTGGGTATGGGGCAGCGGAAACCTCATCCAGACACTGCTCAAGGAGCACCTGATCGATCAAATGAATGTGTGGATATATCCCATCACCATCGGCACGGGCAAGAAACTTTTTGCCGAAGGAACGCAGGCACAAAACTTCAAGCTGGTTGAGTCCAAAACATCGGCGACCGGTGTCGTACTCGCCACCTACGAGCCAGCTGGCCCGCTCAAAATCAGCTCGGTTTAGTTAGTGCCGGTAGGGACCACCTCCCCACGCTCGAAATCAAACCATGCGTTGCGCTTTTCACCTCTGAAACCACAGATCAGAAGGACCCTTTTCCCCTCCTCGGGTTTGGTCTTCACTTCGAAGGTAAAACTCTCACCGCGTGCGAAAAGCGGATCTTTCTCCATGTCGAGATTAAATACTTTCTTAGCTATGTCGTTGATGGTCTCGAAATGAGCCGTAGCAACTACATGCGGGATTTTCGAGTTTTCTTTCTCAGCATGATTCTCGACGAGCGCCTTGATAGCAAAGCGGAGGAGACGGTTCGAACGCTTAGGCGCGGCTGATTTCGGTTCCCAATGAGGCGAGTGATCAAACTCCTCGCTTAATACGTACATACGATCAAAGCTCTCGTACTGTTCGGCGGTCGGCGCATCGGACCCTATATGCCGATTTATCATTTCTTGAGCGGCCTCGGGATCCAGTTTCTTCACTGCGCGGAGCGGAGCGACAGCGCGCGCAACGCCCTCCACAGTTTGTTCATTGGTATCAGGAATTCTTCCCATGCCGTGCAGGAGATACCCCATGCTCCCTTTCGCTCGCGGCGCGGGTGAGTGGAAAAATATGAGGTCCTCGGTTTCCTCGTCAATCTGTTCTTGTAGTTTTTCCCCTGCGGCGAAAAGCGCATCTTTCCCTTTTTCACTGAGGTCCGGATACCGGCCTGTGTATGCCGTCTGCCCATGTCGGAAGATAGTAATCTTTCCGACAAGCTCCTTGTACTCCTCAGGGTTCGCAGGACCCTCCTGGCGCGGTAAAGGAGATTCGCCTTGTTTCATCTCGCTACTATACCTCTTCTTCGTGACGCTTAGTCAAGCCATAGAAAGACTCCCTTTCTGAGTATCTCCAGGGTATTTTCGAAGAATTTACGCTTTACCTCTGGGTCGTCATTACCCAGAATAAGGCCGGGAGCGATAAACACGACGCCCATCATTCCGTATCCGACACAGAGCGCCTTACGTATCTCACCATCTCCTGTCTTTTTCTCGTATGCCGAAAGAAATTCTTCGATGAGATCCTTGTAATACGGATTTCCGGTCCGGTAGTAGTGCCACATCAATACCGAGATCCAATGTCCGACATCGATGCCCGGATCGCCCCACGGAGCAAATGAATAATCGACCGCCCATAGCGTACCGTCTGGCCTAAAAAAGACATTGCCACTCCAGAAGTCGCCATGCAGTGCGCACAGACGGTCTGATCGATCTCTCCATATACGCAAGTTCTCGAGTACCAGCCCGATATATTCTCCATGCTTAGAGAGCGGGAGAAGCGGGTCGTCCTCGCCAAACCTCTGCAGAAAGGAGAACGTGAGCTCTGGGTTAGAAAGCCTGTTTTGTATGCCGTCGTTGTATACGGCTTTCAGTTTTCCTTCTGTGGCCGCGGGATAACGGATCGAGTGTATATGAGTGATGTAATCGATGATTGCGGCCATTTCCTTCCGGTCATCTTCATCCACGGCTTTCTTATCGGAACGGTCTTGCAATAGTTTTTCGTACGAAACGCCTTCTGGTTCGAATTCTTGTATCTGATAGATAGCAGTATCCTCTGTCATTTCGGGAAAGAGGAAGGGGCCCGAATCTTTCGAATCAACCAATACCCCGAAGGAACGAGGTGCGGTATCCACGCGTTTAGCGATGCGATGACTGAGCAATAGCGAGTTCAGTCGTCGCTCTGGAAGCTCATACCCGCCCGCGATGCAGTCGTTCTCTCTGATGTGTTTCAGGAAGAAGATTCTCCCGTCTTTTGCGGTGAGCTTAAGGCCGTCAGAGCGGTATCCGCTTGCATGTAGTTCGCTTGAAACGAGTTCAACCGATTCGCCGAGGCGCTCTGATAAAACCTTAGATATCCTCGCGAGTTCCATATCTCAAGTATATCGTTTTTAATGAATGCCGGTCAGAGACCAGGTTCGCCTCTCTCGAACCTTACTTCAAGAGAAAATAGGCGACAGCTACGAAGAGTATTTGGATCAAAACCGCGAGTAGCAGCCTCTGGAGAGCAGTAATTTTGAACTTGAATGTATATATCGTTAAAGACACCCCAAAGATAACGGCTGCCGCCACGATAACGATAAGCAGATTAGGACCTTCAGGATCGTTGAAAAGTGCGAATAGTACCCGAGAGCACACGAGGGCGGCTACACCCAGGATTACTAACGAAGTCTTTTTTGATTTGAAATACATAGCTTGTTCTTAGTGGAGAGCGCCGCCAAAATCTAAAAGTTGCACCGCTTCATCCCCCACCACCCACGCATCATGGCCGGGCGGGATATCAACGATGTCTCCAGCTTTTGTCTCCATCTCCGACCCGTCTTTGGTACTAAGCACGTGCAATACGCCAGAGAGTTGGTAGCCGAAGTGGTGCCTGTCGCACAACTCGGGGCCCGCAGCAGGGTTTATGTCTACCGACCACTTCCATCCTGGGTTAAAGGTCATCTTGATAACGGTCTTATCTCCGACCGTAACGATCTCCATATTCGCCTTGGGCGGAGCCATTACCTTATCGGGAGTGGCAAAATTCTTATGTTCGAGGTGGGGCATAGCAATATTGTACCTGCTATTTATTACGCCCTACCGCGAGCTTGATGATTTTTTCAAGCTGCTTCTTATTAATATCAGAGAGTTTGTTGATATAGAGACACCCTCCACCCTCTTTATATTTGCCTAATTTTAAGAGAAAATCGTTGTCTTTCTTATTTTCCTGTAAACCACCGTTTGTCATCTTGAATATTTTCAAGCCGTAGAGCGCGATGTTTTGTGCACGCGGAGCAAAACCTATTACCATCCATTCTACTTCCTTACCATTTGCATAGGTATATTTCCTACGACCGAACCCAACGATGGATGCGCCCCACATCTCTGGCGTGGCTTTCGTTGCCTTCTCCATCATGTGGCATATTGTGATGCAGTCTTCGCGCTTCTGTTTATCTTTGATTGAACCCAAGAACTTCTTAACGCTCGCCTTGTTCACCTGTGTCTTTAGTTCAGCCATAGTGACTTTATTCTACCGTATTCAAAGTACTGTCAGGGACCAGGATTACCTTTCTCGAACCTTACAGGTTCTGTACACCTTGTGGAGATTTCGCTTCAGGAAATCGCGAAATCTGCTCACAAGGTCTTCGAGTCCTTGGCGCAAAGCCTCCCAGGCTTTGCTACCGTGCACAAAAATCGCTCTGCGTTTTTTGCTGCCGGTCAGGGACTCGAACCCCAATACTCGCCTCCAGAGGGCGATGTCCTACCATTAGACGAACCGGCAATGAGGAAAAGATACGGGAAAATACGGAACAAAACAAGCGGCCCGGGGCATTGCCCCGGGCCGCTTGGCTCTACCGTGGAGATTTAGTAGCTGCTATTCGAGTTCGCACTTGCGTTCACATCAGCAGAAGCGGAAGCCGAACCATGGACACCGAGGATGATGTTCTGAGCATCCTGGAAGGCGGCCACGAGGTCCTGGCGCGCTGCTGCGATCTTTGCCTGTGCAGACCTAAGCGACGTAGTAACCGATGCATCTGCCGAAGCATTTGCCGAGTTCTCGTCTACATCCGCGACGATAGAAAGCGCGGCATTCGCCTGTACTTTGGCGTCTGCGACCTTCGCTTTCATAGTAGCGAGCATGGTGCGGAGCGAAGAAACATCTGCCCCAGCATCCGCGGACGCATCGATACGGGTACCGAGCTTTACCGAGAAGTTCTCCATCATGCCCGCAGTCGCGAGCACATGGTTCGCCGTGACGGTGATCCATGCTTTCGGCATAGCGACGAGGTATCCGTGGTAGGCGACGCCGATGCTATCGCTATTTTGCGTGGTGGCATCGTTCGGACCGACCGGGACAGCCTGGAGGCGGTCGATCTGCGCTTGCACGGATGCTTTGATCCGAGCCGCCACTTCGTTCGGAATCTGGTGAGAGGCGTTCAAACGCACAAGTACGTTCGAAAGCGCAGCGATGCGAGCACCGACCGCTGTTTGGTCGAGCATATCCGGGCGCACCGAAGCGCTGATGCTATGCCCGAGCGTTCCCGTAAGGGTCGGGCGCGTTGCGGTTCCGACGGTCGCATTTCCACTTACGCCCGTGCTAACGGTGGGATTGGTGCCGGTGTTGCTGCCGACATCCACAGAGGTCGTGGTGCGCGCGCTCACATCGACGTCGTCATTCGGAACATAATAGGCGAGCGCAGGCGTGGCCATGGCCATGGCGAGCGCTGCAGATGCAGGGATAAGGAATCGATTCATATTCATAGGCGTAATCAAGTTAGCGGATAACTAGAAATCACTTCCAGACGATTCGGCAGAGACGCTCTGGTCTGCTTGTGCGGAATCACTGTTTGCTTGGTCGAGCGAGGCACCGATAGCTGCCTGGTCTTGCTCGAGCGCAGCGTCAGAGGTATCACTCCCGGACGGAAGCGCAGTCGAATCATCCGTTGCGGTCGTTTCCGGTGTTCCTGGATTCCGGGTCCAGAAGAGGACCGCGATACCGAGCACGATAATGACGATAATACCGAGCACAACTTTAGTCGTAGAAGTCATATACAGCGTTATGGGTAATCCCTGGTAAAGACGTACCTAGTATACTCTCCATTACACCCTACATCTCTTGTATGAAGACTTAATGAGGTGCTATAGTGCGGTGGTACAACCCATATATCAAGAGGCGGCGAGAGCACTGGCTCCCTGACCCGCCGGCAACCCTGAGGAGCGCAAGCGAATCGAACGGGTGCCCCATCCAGCCCTTTCGGGGGAAGATATTCTACTTACAGAATAAATCCCGCGAGAGCGGGATTTATTCATTGTATCCAAACCCATGTTTCACCTTCTGACCCACTACACCACCGAGAGCGTTACGCGCGGCCACCCCGACAAGGTCTGCGACCAGATGTCGGACGCCATACTCGACGAATGCTTGAAGCAAGACCCGAAAGCGCGCGTCGCAGTGGAAACCTTCGGCAGTCACGGCACGCTCATGATCGGCGGCGAAGTGACGACGAGCGCGAAGGTTGACTACGCAGCCGTGGCGAAGCAGGTATACGAAGATATCGGGTATACGGAAAAACTCGATATTTTGTCGCGAGTGGTCACCCAGTCGGGAGATATCGCGATGGGCGTGGACACTGGCGGCGCTGGCGACCAGGGCATCATGTATGGATACGCGACTGACGAAACCAAAGAAATGCTCCCCAAGGGCGTGGTGCTCGCTCATGCGCTCGCGAGAAAACTCGAAGAATTGCGCACGAGCGGAACCCTTCCCTACTTGCGCCCGGATGGCAAGACCCAGGTAACGCTTAAGAACGGCCACGTACTCACTGCACTCACCTCCACGCAGCACACCGAAGAGACCGACCTGGAAGACATCCGCAAAGACCTGATCTCGCACCTGTTCATCCCCGTACTCGGTTCGGTAGAAGGAATAGAGATACTCGTGAATCCGACCGGCCGGTTCGTGCAGGGCGGGTTCGAGGCAGATGCCGGACTCACGGGCCGCAAGATCATGGTGGATTCCTACGGCGGACTTATGCCCCACGGCGGCGGCGCGTTTTCCGGGAAAGACCCGACCAAGGTAGACCGCTCTGCTGCCTACATGTGCCGCTTCGCGGCAAAGAACCTGGTGGCAAACGGCTACGCTAAGAAAGCGCTCGTATCGGTGGCCTATGCTATCGGGCGCATCGACCCCGTGATGGTGGAAGCATTCGACGGCGAGGGGAACAACCTGTCCGACATCGTCGCCAAGAACTTCGACTTCCGCCCGCGCGCCATCATCGAGCGACTCAGGCTTAACCGCCCTATTTTCCGCGAGACTGCGGCGTATGGCCACTTCGGTGTCGACGGCCGCCCCTGGGAAACAATCGAGAAGATCTAGAGTAGTTCGAACGCGCTGAATAAGAGGTACGCAAAGAGTGCCGCCGAAGGGATAGTGAATATCCACGCCCATACGATGCGTGCGGCAACTTGCCAACGTACGGCGGACGGCCGCTGGATCCCACCCACGCCCGCGATGGCACCTGTAATCACGTGCGTCGTCGATACCGGGACGCCGAGCGACGTGGCAAGGAAGATACTCGAAGCTGCTGCGGTTTCCGCACAGACGCCGTCGAGCGTGGTGAGCCGGTACACCTTCTGCCCCACCGTACGGATGATGCGCTTGCCGCCGATAAGCGTGCCGAGTCCCATCGCCGCATAGGCGAGCAGTATCACCCATAGCGGCGCAGAGAACTCCGCGAGGAAACCGCCAGCGACCAGAAGCCCTGCGATGATACCGATAGTCTTCTGCGCGTCGTTTGAACCGTGGCTCAAGCTGTAGAGCGCTGCGGATACAAGCTGGAGCCGGCGTGCGTACAAAGCCGTCTTTCCCGGCGTCGCCTGTCCCCAATACAAGAGCCAGCGAGCAAGGACGATGAGCGCCATCGCAAGTATGCTGCCGATAACCGGCGCCAGCACGATGAATATGAGCGTCTTGGTCCATCCGGCAAAGAGGATGGCCTTCAGTCCCGCGTGCGCGATGGCGGCGCCTGCGTATCCGCCGATGAGCGCATGCGAAGAACTCGTCGGGAGCCCGATCCGCAGCGTGATCAGGTTCCAGATAATAGCGCCGAGGATACCGATGAGTATCACCGCAGGCGTGACGACCGAGAGGTCCACGAGCCCCTTCCCCACGGTCTTTGCGACCGCGGTGCCGAACACGACGAACGCGATGAAATTGAAGAACGCGGCGAAAATGAGCGCCTGATTCAGGGTGAGCGTGCGTGTGGAGACTACCGTAGCGATGGAGTTCGCGGCGTCGTGCGCGCCGTTCGTAAAGTCGAAGGCAAGCGCGATCAGGATGCCGAAGACGACGATGAGGAGCTCGTGCTCCATACCTTAACGGGACTTGATAAGGATATTCTCTATCGCGGTGCCGGCATCGCGAAACGTATCCATCACGGCCTCCGCGCCTTCGAGAAGCTCCTTGTACTTGATAAGGGCGATGGGATCGGTAGTACGCGCGAAAAGCTCGCGCATGGATTCGGTGAACAGGTCATCCGCTTGCCGCTCGAATGTGTAGATCTGCTTCTTGAGTTCCACGACTTCGGGCGCATACCGCGGCGGATTGAGGTAGCCGCCCACGAGCCGCTCGAGCGTGTCGGCCGATTTCACCATCAGGTCTGCGAACTTCGTGAGCGGCGCCGGAGGCGCGGCGACCCGGTAGAGCGACGCGTTCTGGATCACGTCTTCGAGCACGTCGACGATCTCGTCGAGCACGTGCGCGAGATAGTGGATATCTTCGCGATCGAACGGCGTGATGAACGAATCATTGAGGAGCGCGATGATGCCATGCGTGCTTTCGTCGGCTCGGCGCTCGATCTCCTTGGCTTTCACCCCATATTCGTCGATGCGGGAGAAATCTCCCGCGCACTCGCGGAACAGCTTGCTGATATCGGTAATGCTGTGCGTAAGCGCTATGAAATGCTCTTGGAACTTCGTGGTGCGGGGGAAAAGGCTGTACGTCATGGCCGTGCTTATCGCTGCTAATCTTTCGCTACGATCGCGTGGAGGTGCGAATGCTCCGGTATGGTCTTTCTCCGTACGACCGGTTCTATGAGAAATTCGTACGTATCTTCCAGATACGTTTGCTTTATAGATGCGAATTCTTCTTTTTCCGAATCAGTGAGTCCGGCGTCAGGTACATGCCGCTTCGGAACGATCATGTGGTGCACCGCGGCGATAAGGTCGTACGGGAACTCATTATCGATGATCCTCCACTCCTTAAATTCCTTTAGTGATTTTTTCTTGCAGAGCGCGCACCCCTCAGAGAGGATGCCGCGCGCCTGCGCTTCTGCATAGGCAGCGGTCATCGCGGGGGTCCGTAGCGTTCCCATACGCTTACGCGCCTTTCACGCGTGCGATGCACGTCTTTAAGAATTCCGTAAACAAGGGGTGCGGAGCAAGCGGCCGGGCCTGGAGTTCCGGATGGAATTGGGTGCCGAGGTAGAACGGATGCACCGATTTCGGAAGTTCTGCGATTTCCATAAGCACGCCGTCGGGGCTGGTGCCCGAGAACACGAGGCCGGCGTCTACGAACTTCTGGATGAATTCCGGATTCACTTCGTAGCGATGGCGGTGGCGTTCTGATACTTCTTCCTTGCCATACGCCTCGCGCGCGACCGTGCCGTCTTTCAATTTTGCCGGATACGCGCCGAGCCGCATGGTGCCGCCATACTTCCCTTCTGCGATGAGCTTCTTCTGCTCTGGCATCACGTCGATGACCGGATACGCGGTGTCCTTGTTTATTTCCACCGTGTGAGCACCCGCAAGCCCGAGCACATTGCGTGCGTACTCGATAACGATCATGTGCATGCCGTAGCACAGGCCGAAATACGGCACCTTATTGGTGCGGCAGAATTCCGCGGTCTTTATCTTGCCCTCGATACCGGTCTCGCCGAAGCCGCCCGGCACGATGACGCCGTCGTATTTAGAAAGGCTCGAGGCGTCGCCGCTCTTCTCGATGTCTTTGGCATTCACCCACTCGATAACCGCTTTCACCCCGAGTTCCGCTGCCGAGAACTTGATAGCCTCTATCACCGATAAGTACGCGTCTGAAAGGATGTAGTCGCCCGTATCGAAATATTTGCCTACGATGCCGATCTTCACTTCTCCCCTATCCCGTGCCCGCGTCTTCTCTACGAATGCGCGCCAGTCGGAGAAGTCTCCCTTCTTGTCCTTCGGGAGCGAGAGCGCATCCAAAAGCAGGTTGCCGAGGTTGTCCTCCTCGAAGTTAAGCGGCACATCGTAGATAGAAGCGACGTCCGGCGCAGAAATGATGCGGTCGGGCGTGATGTTGCACCAGATCGCGAGCTTTTCCTTGCGCTTTTCATCGAGCGGCTGGTTCGCACGCGCGATCAGGAAGTCTGCCTGCACGCCATAGCTGTTCAGTTCTCGCACCGCATGCTGGGTAGGGCGCGTCTTCATCTCTCCAATGGTGGAAGGCACGGGGAGGTATGACACGAGCACGAACAGCACATCGGCCGGATGCTTGGCCTTCAGCACGCGCGCGGCATCGATAAAGAGTTCGTTCTGGAAGTCCCCTACCGTACCGCCGATCTCGATAACCGAGATCTGGCTACCGTTATGGTCTGCAGCGGTCTCGATGCGGCGAGTGATCTCGTCTCGGACGTGCGGAATGGCTTCTACGAACTTGCCGCCATAGCCGAGCGCTCGTTCACGATTGATAACGGTCTGGTACACCATGCCGCTGGTCATGTAATCCTCGGGTCCGAGGTCGCGGTTCAAGAACCGTTCGTAGTTGCCCATGTCCTGGTCGGTCTCGAGACCGGAATTGAGTACGAACACTTCCCCGTGCTCGGTCGGGTTCATGGTGCCCGCATCGACGTTCAGGTACGGGTCGATCTTTACGAGGTTTACTTCATAGCCGTGCTCCTTAAGAAGCAGGCCCATAGACGAAGTGGCGACGCCTTTGCCAACGCCCGACATCACCCCGCCTAAAACGAATATGTATTTGTGTCCTTCCCGCGCCATATCAGACTTTTAGGTATCGACGCACGGCGAGCCAGCTCGCGAGGCCGCCAAGCAAAACTCCCGAACCGACAAGGATAAGGAAGATGAATGCGAAGTTGCTCGTGTAGTACGTGAACAGGCTGAATCCGGAAAGCCAGGATTCGAGTCCATCCCCCGCATACCAGGTCACCGGGAATAATAATATGAGCGTAACCACGGCAGCGATGAGTCCCGCCATGATGCCAGCCACGATGAACGGCCCGCGGATGTACGGATTGCTTGCGCCCACGAGCCGCATCACGCCGATTTCGTCTCGTGAAGAATAGATCGCGAGCCGGATGGTGGCGAACGCGATCACGATAGACGCAAGGGCGAACAAGATCACGATGATAAGCCCCGCGCTTTCCGTAGTGCGGATAGCCCCGGTAATGCGGTCAATCACGGCCTGATTCTGGGGGTAATTGGTTCGGTCGATGATAGAGGTGCCGGTCGAGGAAAGTGCCGGATCGCTCGCGAGGAAGCTCGCGATACTGCCGTATTGGGACGGGTCTTTGGTACGGATGCTTATATACGCGTCGAGCGGGTTCTCACCGAGCTCTTCAAGGGCTTGGAGAGTGAGCTGGTCGGTGGCATGGCGTTCGCGGAACTCGGCAAGGGCCTGCTCACGGTCGGTGTACGTGACGTTTGCGACTTCAGGGAGCTGATTCACCTTCGCGATGAGCGCCTGGATATCGGTTTCGCTCGCGGTCGTAACGAAATAGACATTCACATCCACTTTATCCTTTATGGAATTGAGCGTGCTGCCGAGGATTGCAGAAAGGAATACTAGGGAACCGATGATGCCCATGGTTACGGTCATGATAAGCACCGTCGCCACTGTGACCGCGCCGCCCCGGGCGAAGTTCTTCGCGCCTGCCGTTATCACTCTCCGTAAGTTGGTCCAGGTGTTCATAGTACGTATTTGCCGGATGCGTCGTCGCGCACGACACGCCCTTTATCCATGGTAATCACGCGCCTTCCGATAGCATCGATCACGCCTTTGTTATGCGTCGCCATCAAGATGGTGGTGCCGATCTCGTTTATCTTTTTCAAGATTTCTACGATCTCGTACGTGTTCACGGGGTCGAGGTTCCCGGTCGGCTCGTCTGCGATGATCAGGTCTGGCTGGTTGATGATGGCGCGGCCGATGGCAACCCGCTGCTGTTCCCCGCCCGAAAGCTGGTGCGGGAAATGATTCGCTTTATCAGAGAGGTCCACGAGTTCCAGTATGTGCGGCACGTCGGACGCTATCTCGTCGTCTGCGCGGCCTGCAGCTTCCATGGCGAATGCGATGTTCTCGTATGCGGTCTTGTTCGGGATGAGTTTGAAGTCCTGGAACACGGTGCCGATCTTGCGGCGGTAGTGGTGGAGGCCTGACATCGGCAGCGTGTGCACGTCGACTGATTCGTAAAACACCGACCCTTCGGTCGGCTTCTCTTCCGCGAGCAACAATTTAAGGAGCGTGGTCTTGCCGGCACCCGAGTGGCCGACCACCGACACGAACTCTTTTGGAGCGATGGAGACGGTCACACCCTCGACTGCGGGTACGTTGTCGCCGTACTGCTTGGTGACCTTGTCGAAATAAATCATTTCGTCCTATTGTACCCCACCACCCGCAGCGGCGTCTATGAATTGGTCGATATCCCCGGCCAGTACCTTATCCGGATTCCCGGATTCATACCCAGTGCGGTGGTCTTTCACCATCTTGTAGGGGTGGAGTACGTAGGAGCGTATCTGACTGCCCCATTCATTTGCCGTGGTCTTCGCGATAGAGCGGCCTTCTTTCTCTGCCCGGCGGGTTTCTTCTTCCTGTGCATAAATCTTGGACTTGATGAGTTCCAGTGCCTTCTCGCGGTTGGCCTGTTGGCTGCGCTCGCTCGAGACGTGGACGGAAAGGTTGGTGGGTTTGTGCGTGATGCGCACCGCTGTTTCTCGCTTGTTCACGTTCTGGCCGCCCGCCCCGCCCGACTTCGCGAATTGGATGTCGAGGTCGTCGGGTTTGAGTTCGACTTTATCTTGTGCAGATAACTTCGGCAGTACTTCCACAAGTGCAAAACTGGTCTGCCGCTTGTCTTGCGCATTGAACGGCGAAATCCGCACCAGCCGGTGCACGCCTGCTTCGTGCTTCAACCTGCCGAATGCACTTTTGCCGGAAACCTCGATAAGCACGCTACGGTATCCGCCTTGGTTGTTCTGTGTTTCGTCGAGCTCACGCACGCTCCAGTTCTTTTTTGCGGCGTAGCCGCGGTACATGCCGAGCAGCATTGCTGCGAAGTCTTCTGCATCATCTCCGCCTGCGCCTGCGAGTATCGCGAGCGTAGCGCCGCCCGCGTCATGGCCGCCCTCACTCCCGCCGTCCTTCAGCGACTGGTATTCGCGCACCAGTTCCTGCGCCGCGTCTTTGTCCGCCCAGAAGTCAGGCGACGCCATCATCGCTTCGATCTCTTGTATACGCTTCTCGCTCTCGCTCATCCGGCGAGTATACCGCGCTGTGCACAAGGCGAGAATGTTTAGGAAAAGACGTTAGGCAGCCTTCTTATTTTTCTCCTTATCGCGCTCAGCCTTCCTCTTGCTCCAAGCCTTTCCTTCGCTTATTTGCATACCAGCTTTTTTTAGACGTGCCTTGAGATTTGCAAGTACAGAAAGGTCCTCGTCAGAAGGCGATCCCACCCTAACCGTTTCTTCCGCAGCAGTTTCCATACGTTCTGCTTCTTGTTTTGCAATAAATGCTTGCTCTGGATCAAGTCCCTCATCGGGCACGGTATCGGCTGTCACAAATTCTCCTTGTGGGTGTCTGGGCTTGAATGCGTCTTCTGGGTTATATGGCATATGGAGAAAGTATAACAGACCGCCATTAGGCACATGAGGGGGCTGCAACCTTGCATCTTTATCTGGAGCCGATGGTCGGGTTTGAACCGACGACCTAGGGTTTACGATACCCTCGCTCTACCAGCTGAGCTACATCGGCGAAGTGAGGAAGCACGAACTGCTTGCAGATTCGTGTTCTCCGAACGAGCCGATGAAAGCGTGCACGTAACGCTTACATCGGCAGTTCTCTTCTTTTACCACATATCCGGAACAATTTGGAGCCGATGCCCGGATTTGAACCGGGGACCTACTCCTTACCATGGAGTTGCTCTACCAACTGAGCTACATCGGCGAACGAGGCATCAAGGGCATGCTCGCATGCACTTGAGCGCCGAGAGAGCCGAATGAAAGCGTGGCGAGTCTGCGAGCCATGCTTACAAGGCGAATCCCCCGACGTCCAGGTTTTATATCACGCAACCTTCTCCTCCCCAAACAGTTATATACTGCTGAAATATGTGTGGCATCGTCGGCTATGTGGGCAAACGGGATGCGACCCCCTTCCTGCTTGATGGGCTCACTGCCCTTGAATACCGCGGCTACGACTCCGCGGGCATCTATGTCGCAGGCGCAGGATGTCTGAAGCGCGCGGGAAAAGTCGCGGAACTGCGCAAAGCGGTGCCGAAGGGCTTCCACGGCACTGCTGGCATCGCCCACACCCGCTGGGCGACCCACGGAGCCCCTACCGAGGCGAACGCACACCCCCATGCTGATTCCACGGAAACCGTGTGGCTCGTCCATAACGGCATCATCGAAAACTACAACGATATAAAATCCCGGTTCCTGAAAAAGGGCGTCACCTTCCGTTCCGACACTGATACCGAGGTGCTTGCGGAACTTATCGGTTCCTATCACACGTCCTTGCCACTTGAAAAAGCGGTCGCGAAAGCACTGGGCGAGGTGCGTGGCACGTATGGGCTCGCCGTCATGTCGGTAAAAGAGCCGGGCAAGATCGTGGCCGCGCGGCTCGGGAGCCCGCTCATGCTCGGTATCGGCACCGATGCCTACTACATCGCTTCCGACGCGACACCGGTCTTAAAGCACACGCGAGAAGTCGCATACCTCGACGACGGCGAGATGGCCGTGGTAACGGAGGCTGGGTATTCCATCCATACGCTCGGGCTCGAGCCTGTTTCCAAAAAGACCGAAACCCTGGAGTGGGATGTAGAAGCGATACAGAAAAAAGGCTTCGAGCATTTCATGCTGAAAGAAATGATGGAGATCCCGGAAACCATCGAGAACACGCTCCGCGGGCGTTTGCTGCCCGACATCGGGAGCGTGAACCTGGGCGGCCTCCGAGACACGCTGCCGCAACTCGCGAAGATCAAGCGCATCATCATCACTGCCTGCGGCAGCGCATCCTATGCCGGCAGGATCGGAGAATTATTGATGGAAGAGTTCGCCGGGATCCCGGTGGAAGTAGAGATAGCGTCCGAGCTGCGCTATCGGCGCCACACCGCGAATGAGCGTGACACGGCGCTTATCGCTATCTCGCAATCGGGAGAAACGCTCGATACCCTGGAAGCGATAAAGGAAGCGAAGCGCCACGGCATGCTCACGCTCGGTATCGTGAACGTGGTCGGCTCTACCATCGCGCGAGAAACTGATGCCGGCGTGTATAACCACGCAGGGCCGGAAATCAGCGTCGCTTCCACCAAGGCATTCATCTCGCAGCTGGTGGTGCTTGCCATGATCGCGATCCTGCTTGGCCGGAACGACGGGCTGTCTGCATCGGAAGGCATGAGGCTGGTAAAAGAATTGAAGCGGTTGCCGGCGCTCGCGCGTAAGATGCTGGACAAGCGAGGAGAGATAGAGAAGGTCGCGAAGAAATATGCGGGTATGCGCGACGCATACTTCCTGGGGCGCAAGTGGCAGTGCCCCGTTGCTTATGAGGGTGCCATAAAACTCAAAGAGATTTCGTACGTGCACGCAGAGGGGTATGGCGCCGGAGAGATGAAGCACGGCCCTATCGCGCTCATCGATAAAGACTTTGTAACGGTGGTGCTCGCGCCCAAGGATTCCATGTATGAAAAGACGCGGGCGAACATCGAAGAGACGCGGGCTCGCGGCGGCAAAATCATCGCCGTAACTACCGAAGGCAACGAGAGTGACTTGGAAAAAATCGCAGACGATGTGATAACGGTGCCCGCAGCGCATGAAGCGCTGCTTCCCATACTCACTACTATTCCCCTCCAACTTTTCGCCTACTACGTGGCCAAAGAACGCGAGCTTCCCATCGACCAGCCCCGCAACCTCGCGAAATCCGTAACGGTGGAATAAACAAATGGCCGTCGGATCGCTCCAACGGCCATTCGCACTCGGCACCCGTAGCATTTACGCAACCGAAGCCGAATCGGGGTCGCGGAGCACATAGCCGCGGCCCCAGACGGTCTCGATGTAGTGCTGGCCGTTACAGGCAGCGGCAAGCTTCTTGCGGAGCTTGCAGATAAAGACGTCGATGACCTTCAGGTCGGGCTCGTCCATGCCGCCGTAGAGATGGTTGAGGAACATCTCCTTGGTGAGCGTGGTGCCCTTCCGAAGCGACATGAGTTCCAGTATCTGGAACTCCCTGCCGGTCAGGTGCACACGCTGGCTGTCCACCATGGCCATCTTCGCATCGAGGTTCACCGACAACATGCCGGTGACAACCACCGATTGCGCGCCCCTCTCCGACTCGCGGAAGATTTTCGACACCCGAGCGATGAGATCCGCCTTTTCGAAGGGCTTGGCGAGAACGTCGTTCGCGCCAGCGTCGCGGAAATCATGGTTGCCCATGTCGGGGCGCTCGCGGTCTGCAAGGATGAGAACAGGCGTCTGCACTTTTGCGGCCCGAACGGTCTTCAACACCTCCAGGCCAGTCATGTCCGACAAAGCCGTCGCGAGCAGGATGACGTCGTAGTCGTAGAGTTTGCCGAGGTCGACGCCTTCTTCGCCGAGGTCAGTGGTGTACACCTGGTTGCCTTCGGAACGGAGCATCAGTTCGATACTCCGTGCCATGGGGCTGTCACTTTCGATGAGTAAGACGCGCATTCATATACCCTCCCAGCTAGTTGACTGAAACTGACGAAAAACGGGTTAGACCCGGATAAGGGATACTGCTAAATCACTCTGTTGTCAAATTTTGCTCATTCGTACTCGATAGTGGCAGGAGGTTTCTGAGTGATGTCGTAGAGCACGCGGTTCACGCCCCGCACCTTGCCCACGATAGCGCTCGATATTTTCTCAAGGAGGTCTTGTGGGATCTTGTGCCAATCGGCGCTCATGCCGTCTACGGAATCCACTGCGCGCAGCGCCACGATGTATTGATACGTGCGTGCGTCTCCCATCACGCCGACGGCACGTACGGGCAAAAGCGCGGCGAATGCTTGCCAGATTTTCTCATACTCGCCGCTTTCTTTAAGCAAATTCGTGAACACCGCGTCTGCGCCGCGAAGTATCGCGAGACGGTCAGGAGTCACTTCCCCAACGATGCGCACCGCAAGCCCCGGCCCTGGGAACGGATGCCGCCACAATAAATTGCGTGGTAGCCCGAGCGTAAGTCCCACGCGCCGCACCTCATCCTTATATAAATCCTTTATCGGCTCGAGAATCTTGAAATTGAGCTTATCCGGGAGCGTGAGGTTGTGGTGGCTCTTGATCTTGGACGCCGCGCCAGAAGTCGAAGCCGATTCGATGCGGTCCGGGTAAATAGTGCCCTGTGCAAGATACGCGATGCGATGCCCCTTGAGTTCTTGGCGTATGGCACCCTCAAATACATTTATAAAAGTGTGCCCGATAATCTTTCGCTTTTGTTCCGGGTCCGACACGCCCTTAAGCCGCGAAAGGAATGTACGGCTTGCATCCACCACATGCAGCTGTTTGAATCCGTGCTTGCGCAGATATCCTGCAACTTCCTCTACTTCCCCTTGCCGCAGCAAACCCGTATCCACGAATACCGCATGGAGCTGGTTCCCGATAGCACGGTGAATCAAGGTGGCCGCGACGAGTGAATCCACGCCGCCTGAGATTCCCACGACCACGTGCTCCTTCCCCACTTCTTTCTTTACCTCCGCAATGATACTTTTCGTTACCGATTCTATTTTCCAATCTTTCTTGGCGTTGCAGACATCGAATAAGAATGTGCGCAGTACCGCAATGCCATTCTTGGTGTGGGTCACTTCTGGGTGGAATTGAATACCGTACAGGTTTCGCTTCGGGTCTATGAACGCGGCGTTGGTGCAAGAAGTAGTGGAGGCGGTCTGTACAAAACCTTTCGGGAGTTTTTTTACCTGGTCGCCGTGCGAGAACCAGACTTCCTGTTTCTTCCCGAGCCCTTTCCACAGGCCGCGCGAATCTTTCAAGGTAAGTGTTTCTCGGCCGAATTCGTGGTGCGCGCCCTTTACCACTTTGCCGCCAAGCATATGCGCCATAACCTGGTGCCCATAGCAGATACCGAGCACAGGGACGCCGAGCGCGAACACTCCTTTATCCGGTCGCGGACTTCCCTTCTCCAACACCGATGATGGGCCGCCAGATAAGATGACGCCCGTAGGATTGAGTTCTCGTATCTTTTGTATCGGAGCATCAAACGGGAGGATTTCTGCACGCACGCCCTGGTCTCGCACGCGGCGGGCGATAAGGTGTGCGAACTGGCTGCCGAAGTTTAGGACGACGATCATGGCGTGTGTGGTATCGGCCTAGGGTACCAGATTTGCGGGCCAGCCGCTTTTAAGGAGCGTATCAAGGGCCCGCTGGAACGCCGGGCCGTCACAGGCGACCTTCATGCGTTCTTGGTGTTCTCCTGGATCGTCTCCCGGCTTATAGGGCAAGGGCTCCGACTCTGCGACGATAGGGCCCGTATCTGGTTCATCCGTAACGATATGCACCGTAGAGCCGGCGGGGTCGCCTGCTTGCATGGCACGCGCCACGACATTCAAACCAGTATATTTTCGTGCGCCGGATTCATTCGTGATGCTTAAAAGTGCGGGGTGCACGTTCAGCATGCGACCCGCATACGCCGTGAGGAGGGGCTCCGTAAGCCGCAACATGAACCCCGAGAGGATAATGAACTCCACTTCCCACTCTTGGAGTATTTCCAAAACCTGTTTGAAGTATGCTTCACGGCTTTTTAGGTCCGTGCGCACTACACCCTTTTCCTCGCACCATGCCTTAAAGTTGAGTTCGCGGATTGGCACACCTAATTTTTCTGCGTATTCGATACCGCTCGCTCCGGTTACATCAGAAAACACGCCGACAATCTGGTACGTCACTCCGAAATTCGGATCATTCGCTTGCAAGTACTTAAACGCGCTCGCGCCTCCGGAACACAGCACGGCGCCCTTTGTGGGGATCGAAGCCATAGCGACTAGACTTTAGAGAACATCCGCCACTGTACGAAGAACGCGAGGATTTGGATAACGCCCATGATGATGAAGAGCGCGTCGAATGAATAGGTTGATACGATATAGCCGCCGAGGAAAATTGCGACGCCGGTCGCGATTTTCTCGAATCCAGATGAGAGTCCCCACACGTAGCCTTCGCTTCCCCGTCCGGAATATTTGTCATACAGAGCACTCCACGTAGGTGCAGACAGTGCCGTCGCAAACCCGAGCCCGACTTGCACGATAAGCAGGTCGGTCGGGTTATGCACGAGCAGGTATCCGAAGGTAAGGAGCGCGTTCAAGGCGTACCCCCAGAGCACCAAGGATTTCTTCGTAAGGTACGAATCGCTCAACTTGCCGACCAGGATGACGCAAATGCCCATGGAAACGAGGTATGCGCCCCACACGTTCGTTATAGAAAGGATGTCGCCCCCGACGCGCTGGGTAAACACCGCGAACAAGGGGCCGAGCAGCCCCGACCCGAAATACCAGAGGTTACTCGACCACAATAGATATCGCTCCTCTCGCCGCATATACGTAGTATGGCACAACGCGCACCAGGCTTAAATCAATTCTTTAATTTGGTTCGAGGCGGCTGGTTCCCTTCTGTCCGGGCTTCGAGTATTTCTTTTGCCTGAATGGTGAGGTCGTAGCTAAGCGGATCTGCGGTCCAGATCATTCCCTTGATAGCATCGGTGTTTTGGAGTTGCGGCTGAGCTTTGAGCGAGTCGTGCGGCATGGTTACATTCACGACCGCGAGATTTTTGTCTTTGATATCGTAGGCTCCCGCAGCGAGGTTCTCAAACGGACCGGTGTAATCTTCTCCGTATTTCAGACCGAGCTCTTCCTTGAGTTCCCGCTTTAACGCCTCTTTAACCGTTTCCCCTTGGCGTACCTTTCCTCCCGGGAAATACCATTGCCCATCAGGTATATCCCTGCGTACAAGGAGGTATTCCTTTATTTCTTTACCTTCAGCATCAAGTGCGGAACGTGTAATGCATACGCCGACGACTAAATCGCGCAATTCCTCCTTTCCTTCAACTTTTACCTTCCTCACTTGTTCAGGTTTCGACACTCCTTCAGTCATTTCCAAAGTATAGCAGTGCGCGAGAGACGGGACTTGAACCCGCAACCTCCGCCGTGACAGGGCGGCGCTCTAACCAGTTGAGCTACTCCCGCAGTTCGAGGCCAAGGGTGCGTAAGCACCCCGGACCCCGTCGTCAGAGAAAAAGAGAATTCTCTTTTTTCTTCTGGCGGCGGGGGCCGGCGGCTTGCCGTTGCGCCGAGAACAAGAGGAGAAAGCGTGCACGTAACGCTTACTCCCTGGGTGCTTAGAATCTAACGGTTTTCGGGGCTTCCTGCAAGGCGTTTCAAGACATACCAAGCAGCGATAAGAGCCCAGATTCCCTCGAGGATGATGAAAGGCCAGGATACGAGTACAGCCGCATACCAAGTAAGCAGCGCGGCCCCCATGAGATTGAGGCCGTTATACGGGAGTGATTCGTTATGCAGTACGCCGAACTTTTCTAGCCCGAACGCTAAAAGGAGTAAAAGGGCACCCGCAGAACCGATAAGGACAGTATTCATAGTGCTGGTGGCAGGACTTGCACCTGCGACCTTGGGTTTATGAGTCCCATGCTCTAACTACCTGAGCTACACCAGCAATGAGAAAACCTTACTACGCTTTTTGGTTCTTGAGAATCGCTTCTGCTTTTCCGATATCTTCGGGATATCCCATCGGGAGCCACAGAGGCTGCTCTACTACCATCATGGGGTAATCTTGTGCGAATGAGCTCACGGGGTCCGTGAGGTAGTACTCGCCCGTTTCGTGCCGCGGCGCAGGATAATCAAACACGCGCTCATCGAGCACGAAGCCGCCCGGAGTGACCAGGTTCGAGGACGGATTCTTCGGCTTCTCTACGATCCCGCGCAGCGTCCCATCCGCATTCCGTTCCACCACGCCGAATCGCTGCGGCTCTGGGTGCTGGGTCGCGAGTATGCCCAAGGGGTGCTTCACGATCTCTGCCAAAGCTTCAGCACCGTGGATGTCATCTCCGAACATGAACAAGAACCGGTCCTTAAGGAACGGACGGGCGATAGAAAGCGCGTGTGCCGTGCCGGCCGGCATCCATTGGAATACGTAGGTTATTTTTTTCCCATGATAGGAGTTGCCCAGATGTTCTTTGATCATGTCGCCCTTGTAGCCGATCACGATGATCACCTCGTCCACTTCTGGCGGCAAGGCATCGAGTATGTGCTCGATGATAGGCTTACCTGCGACAGGAAGAAGTGGCTTCGGGCGCTCGAAGGTAAGGGGTTGCATACGCTTCCCTTCTCCGGCGGCGAGAATGACGGCTTGCATAGGTATATAGAGTGAAACTTCGCTTGAATCTATCAGGTAACCGGCAAAATTGCTATACTCCGTGCATGAAGCTCCGTGCATTACTCCTCGTGTTCATCCTGGTATCAGCAGGTTTTGCGCTGCCTGCCCATGCGACGGCGCCCACGCCTCCCTATCATTACGAACGCCTCTTTTACTATCGCGAGGGTCCGCTCGCGAAAGCGTCGTTCTTCGCGCATGCGAGTTCCATCGATATCTTCGCGCCGCAGTCATACAAGATAAACGACGACGGCACGCTCTCGGGTACCGTGAGCCAAGACCTTCTCGACTTCGCGAAAGCGAACCAGGTGAAAGTGATGCCGCTCGTGACCAACGGCGGCTTCAGCCGCGCGGCATCCAAAGCATTCCTCGGAGACGCAAAGAAAGAGCAGACTGCGATCAATGCCATGCTCGCAGAAGCTCGTGACCGCGGCTATGCCGGCTGGCAGTTCGACTTCGAGCAGATGGACGCCACCGACAAGAACGCATACAGCGCATTCATACTGAAAGCCGCGACCGCATTCCGTACACAAGGACTCGTCACCAGCGTCGCCGTCATTTCTAAGATATCGGACAACCCGAAAGACTATAAAGACGGGCTCTGGGATAACCTCATCGGGGTCTACGACTACACGGCGCTCGGCGCAGCTGCCGATTTCATAAGTATCATGTCGTACGACGCGCCGGATTCGAAGGGCCCCATCGCTCCCTTCCCCTGGTATCAGAGCGTATTTACCTACGCGCTCGCGCACATCCCGAATAACAAGATCTCGCTCGGCATCCCGACCTATTACTGGAAATGGAACGACGCCACACAGAAACTCACCGGCATCGGCGGCATTGAGGGAATCGAGAACGTGTTCGCCACACGCAAAGTCACCGTAACCTACGACACTGTCGCTGAATCTCCTGCACTCCATTACGTAGACTCGACCGGTGTCCTCTCCACCCTGTGGTATGAAAATGCCCGCAGTGTCGCGGCAAAAGTAGCGCTCGTGACTCAGAACCACTTGCACGGCGTATCATTCTGGATGCTCGGGCTCGAACTCCCCAGCATCTATTCTTCTATCAAGGAGTAACGGTGAGCTGCGCGCTGATCGTGCCGTAAGCGTTATTGCCGCCCACATTCTTGTAGCCGCCGAGGCCGAGCGGATTACGGTCCCACAGCACCGCTTCTATGACATACGTGCCTGGCACGATCGCAATCTCTGAATTGGTCGCTACGTCCGTTACCGTGGAAAGGTGCAGTCCCTGGATAGGATAATTCGTGCCGTCCGAGTTTATGGGCGTGCCAAGGAGGAACCCGCCCTTCGCGGTGTTGGTAGCTGTTGGCTTCAGCGTCAACACCAAATACTTACCTTCGCTGCCTTCTGGCAAGGTCATAGTTATAGGAGAAAGAGAGGCACCAACCTTGAAGGATGTGCCCGGCAGTTGCACCTTCAAATTGCCGCCTTGCGTAACCACTGCCGTGCCGGTGCCTTGTACGCCGCTAGTAGGTGCGACACTCACAGGCGTGGTAGTAGCACCGGTTGCTTGCCCTGAGCCTGTCGAGGTGGTCGTCGCGACTTCAGAGACCGGTGTCGGCGTCACCGTGCCGAAAAACAAATAGTATGCGCCACCGAGAATGATAACCGCACCGATAGCGAGGTACAGCACATAATTGTTTTGCGCATTCATATAGGTACGATAGCGGATTAGTTGGCTGCCGGCAACTCAAGCACGAATCGGGAACCTTTCCCTACGCCTTCTGATTCTGCCCGGATAGTGCCGCCATGGGCATCAACGATGTTCTTCGCGATAAAGAGGCCGTAGCCCGTAGAGTGCACATTCACTTTTATAGAATCTTTGCCGCGACCGCCTTCGGTGAACAAGCGCTGCTTATCCTCGTCCGAGATGCCGACTCCGGTATCGGCGACCGCAAACACGACTTTGCCATTTTCCTTCGCGAGCGACACCGTGACGCTGCCTGTGAGCGTGTAATTGATTGAGTTCTCGATCAGATTACGGAGCACGTGGTCTCCCATCTGCGGACCATCGCCCACCACCGTGTACGGGCCTGCCGCATCGTCGATCGCGACCGTAAGGGCGAGACTCTTCTTTTCAGCGAGCGGCTTCAATTTCTCGACCCATTCTTTGGTAAGCGCGGCAAGGTCAAACGGTATCTTTTTGTATTCCACGGTGCCTTTCTTCTGGTTGCTCGCCTGCAGGAGATCGATGACCGAACGCGCGCCCTCGCGCGATTGCGCAAGCGCGCCTTGTACGAACGATTTCATGGTCTCTGGCAAGGCACCCATATCGCCCTCGATGAGTGCCGCAAACGCGCTCATGTCTTTGGTGAGGAAGCCTTTCACCTCGTGGCTCACGAAGTGAAGGAGCCCTTCCTGGCGTTCGTTCGCGGACTGCAAATCCTTCGCCAACTGTTCGATGCGTTCGCGCTGCTCTATCTCGCGGCGGACGCTCCGGACCAGCACGACGCCGCCAATGAGGGTCAGGATGAGCGTCGCTACGACGAGCGTACCGATCGTGACCGTGGACACGAAGGCGAGCTGGGAGCCGATGAGCGCCAGAAGCGCGATCACGAGCGCCTGGGCGCCGAAAATCTTTATATTGAGCGCGTGGTAGCGCACGATGAGGTACCCGAGGTACACGAGCAGTATCGGCATCCCGAAGAGGCCGTATATCTCGTAGTTATAGGCATATTCCGCGACCAGGTCGTAATTGATGAGCACCTGCACGCCGAACGTAGCCGTGAAGAAAAATCCGAGAAAGATTATGACGCCCGTGCCCGCGAGCACGATGGCGTGGTGCCGTGCGCGATTCTTCTCGGTGAGCGCGGCTTTGATGATGAATGCGAGCGACGCGAGGATGATTATGCCCTGCGCGATGAATGGGTAGTACGAAATCAGGCTCTCGCGGGTCGCTTCGCAGCTGTTCGCATCGTATTCAGAAAGCGTAAGCCCCATGATGGTCGCGACGATAGTCGGCAGCATCAGGACCACGCCCGCGATTTTCTGCCAGAGCGGCAAGTCGCGATTCGTGATGAACGTATAGAGGAAGTAATACGTGAAGCAGAAGAACAGGATGGAGATGAGGTCGAGGAGCGACCACGCCGTCATCATCTTGCCCGCGCCGAGAAACGCGAACCACGAGGTGAGGTCGAAGAGACTCCAGCACAAGAACGCGAGACACACGATGAATAGCGTCACGCGCGGCAGGCTGCGCTCTTTCACGATAAGGTAGCTGCCGAACAGGAACGCGATGAGTGCCGTCGGCAAATGCGTGTACAAAAGGAGCCCGATGGATATCTGATCCACCAAGTAGTCGTAGCAATACTGGAGCGCGATGAGTGATTCCATAGGGTTATGGGGCAGCCGTGCCGACGCAGTACTCCCCTTCTGCTATCGTCGTTTCATCGCAATACGTGATGGCGCATCTGTCGCTCTGGGGGCATGAGAAATTCGTGCAGGTGTGCTCTTCCACGCACGCGGGCGCGACCGAAGCTTCTATCACCACTTTCTCGTATGGCTTTTCATCGCACCCCACCACGGCCGGATCGCAATCCGAGAGGAAGCAAGCTTCCGTCCTCGGGTCGCATGCCGTATTCGCGAGTATCGTGTAGTGCTGCTGGATCACGTAGTCGTAGTACCGATACGCACATACCGCGACCACGAGCAGGAGGAACAGGAAAATCAGTTGGTGGGCATTTCTTCCCATGTACTAGGTATCTGTATTGTGAGGGGTCTTAGCGCTTTCATCAAGGAATTGCTTGTATACAAAGGGGTACGAGAGCCAGTAGGAGCTTCCCTCGCTCTCTCGGGGCTGCAACCGCACGATAAGGGGCTTGTAGCCGCTCTCCCGCTCAAGGTCAAGAAGCGACGGCAAGATGATTTCCTTGGTAAAAGGCTCTTCTTCGCCCTTCAGCAGGAAGTACTCGAACAAGATGCCGTCACGCAAGAAGAGCGCAAGGAAAGTCTTGTAGTAATCCCGCGCGCTCGGCCCGATACTCGCGAGCCAGTCGGAGATATCGACGTGTTCCCCAGCAAAGTCTTTCATGCATTCCTTGAAGAACCGGTGGTGGAACGCGAACAGGTTCTCGCCCCAGTGCGTCTCGACCGAGCGGATGGGCTTGAAGTTCGCGGCGTTAATATCGATGATGGTCTGGTATTGGACGATACCCTCGCGCAGCTTGTTAAGCCCTTTGTCAAAACAGAGCTTCGCGATCGCGAATTTCCATCCGTTACGGTTCGTGAACATGTCTTTCGAGTATTCAAGTATCACCGGGTGGAGTTCCGGCACCGCAGACGCGAGTTTCCAGAATCGCTGTGCTTCAAAATTAGGTGTCGCCATATGGCGGAACAAGACGCCGCAGGCGCGCTCCCGCAGAATGTCTGGCGGCCCTCCCGGGATTACCTTGTCTACATATGCGGCGAGCGCGGCATCGTTCTTCCGTGCAGCCAACTCCTGTACTGCCGTATCAAGGTCGGTATAGATGAATGAGTTATAGAGTTCGTAGTCGGTAAGGAGGGACTCGTACGAGGGTAGGTCCGTTCCGTGCTCGCGTGCTGCCATAGGACTCGTCAAGGGTTAGTTCGAATGAAGTATACCACTCTTAGCATCAGCGATTGCGCAGCCACTGCCTCCCGAAATACGCGAGGGAAAATATCGCGCCATTCATGAAAAAGACGTAAATCGGGTACGCGAGGTTCGCCGTATTGAAAATCTCGGTCGAGAAACCTCCTATGAGCGCTGCAAGCATGATCAGGAACCAGCCCGCGACGTTTTCTGAACGCGGATCGTGATACGTTTTCACCAGGGTTGGTACGGATGCGAAGAGATCCGCGAAGATCGCGAGCAGTATCGCGAGGACCGGCTGGCCCGTGAGCTGCCAGAGTATGATGGCGACGACCGCGAGGACGAAACACACGGCATCGAGCCAGCCATATTTCCGATACCCGTAGCCGATGAGCGCGAGGATCGTGACGATGGTGGTATTGATCGTGATGAATATCACGATGACGATCGACCACGACGCCCCGGCCTTGAGTGTCGCGACGAGGATGATGCTTTGGAGCACGGTCCATAAGAACCAGGACACCGCATTCGGCCTCGTGTCGCCACCCCGGAGTATGTCTCGTATGTAGGGCACTGCCGAGCTCACGGAGAGGATCCCTGAAATCACCGCGGCAGCGATGTGCCAATTGACCATCATTACAGCATAGCACCGTCCACACAACGTTTTTGAGCACATACATAAAAGAAAAGACGAGAGGCGTGTGCCTCTCGTCAATTTTCCGGAACGAGCCGGAATTCAAACCGCGGACCGGCAGATGCTGTGGCACTGACGAGCCCAGACAGCAATCTGCTTCAGGGACGGCGTTGATCCAAACATCCGGAATTCTATCGTTCCGTGGATGGATATGCGGATCAAGGTCCAGCAATCCCTTGGGTTTTCTTCAAACCCTTCGGCGCAAGCGACATCGAGAAACGCGGGCCAGCTCGAATAGGGTGCTGGTTCACGCCTCTTCGCAACCTTGTCATAGATGGCCAGCCGCTTACCGTGTGACTGGTCACCTGCACGACAGAGTTGCTGACAGTGCTTCACCGCTCGGTTATAGACCCTGAGTGCCGTCTCGTGGTCCGGCATGCCGATATGAACGTGCGTGCCGGCGACCTGGCATGCCGCAAGCAACACTTCGCGGCTCATCTTCGCCGTGATCTGTTGGTAGCGGCCAGTCGGGTCCGGATATACGTCAAGCGGCATGTCGTCCGGCACCACCTCGGTATAGAGCGGATAGAGATCGAGTTCCCGCATTGTGTTGCGGAGACCCGTATCCGGCAAGGCGAGCGCTTGATCCAGATCACGTTCATGACACGGGATGGTGCGGGTTTCGATTTGGCACGCAGACAACTCGTAGCCGAGCATGTCTCCGGCTTCGGTCCGCTGCGGCAAAGCACCAGCCTGCCATCCATGTTTCTGCACATGCGCGATGACAGCCGGAGCGCGGGGCAGGATTCGCCCATCGCCGTCGGTGACGAAACACTCCCGTTCAATTCCGACCATGAATGCACGATCGGGATTGAAGCGAAAGCGTTCCTTGAAATTTGAAAGAGCTTCCATTGACCTCACTCCCGTTTAGATTAGAACTTTCCAGCACAGTGGGATCCGAAGCTTGGAATTCACGTGACTTGAAGTCGCG
>JADMIO011260225.1_pt1 | contig 96335 bp, 81 predicted proteins | sample 8958161 | NCBI WGS metagenome assembly JADMIO01 (sample SAMN16585339, study PRJNA669376) | soil metagenome | isolation source: Crop rotation soil | place: USA: Cullars Rotation, Alabama | collected 2011
CGCGACAACTTGTCCACGTGGAATTCTAAGCTTAGGATCCCAATGTGCTGGAAAGGCTTCCTTTTGGCCGCTTGCGTAGGCACGCGGTTCGAGGGACGCGTGACCGACGTGTTGGCACGTCCGGCCGGAGGTACGGTGGTTTTCGCTCAGCTGCTCCTGTGTGCGTCCGCGCAAGCAGTGCTCGTGCACACGGGTGGGCTGGCACGACTCTCGGGGCTTTCCCCGGGTCCGCTGCAATCCGTAGGCGTCGCGCTCGCGTGCGGTGCGTGCGTACTCCCGGCAGGGTCGGTATGTGGCGCCACCGCACAAGCGCTGCTCGCGCGCGGCGGCCCCAAAGCCACACGCCTCCTCCTGCTCCTCTTGCTCTGCGGCACCGCGTTGGGGTTGCTGGTTTCCGCTTGGCCTCCCGGGTTCGGCATTGCCCTCGGCTTCGCGCTCGCCGGGGTCTGGTACTTGATGCCGGCGGCGCGCGTCCCCGCCGAAGCTACCGCAAAAGCTCCTCAGCCATCGACCGAAACGGCCGTGCATTCGGACGCCGCCTTGCCCCTGGGCCTCGTCGGCTATGGCTGCGCCTCCGCCCTTTGGCAGGGCGAGCGGACCCTGCACGTCCTTGGCAGCCACCTGCCCCTCGGCGCGCTGGCCATCGCCTCGGCGGGGCTGCTGGCGGCCCTTTGGCCGGTGTCTGCCTTCGCGCAAACACGTCGCTCCATGCGGACGCGTGCCGTGTGGGCCGCAATCCTACTTGCAGCGCACATGGCGGCTGTGATTGCCCTGAGCAGTCCAGCCCATCCGGTTTTGCGATACGCGGCCCACGCGGTAGCCCGGGGGGCGCCCGTGTTGTTTTGCCTCATCCTGGCCACATGCGTGCCGTGGTTGGTGTCCCGCGCGCAGGAACGTCCGCTGCGGTTTCTTGCTTTGGGTCTGGCTGTTTTTTGTGCGGGGTCCGGATTGCATGCATCCCGCGGCCTGATTGCAAATGGCGCGTTGTTTGCGGCACTGGGTGTCGCCGCATGCAGTGTGCAAAACCGGCGCCTCGCGGTGGTCACAACCTGTGGGCTCGCGGGCGTGGCGACGCTCTCTACCCCGAGCGCTCTGCTCGCTCGGCTTTCGGCGGCACGGGCCGGGCTCTCCGAGGTGGCGTTTGCCAGCGATGGCCACGACGAAACCATCTTCGTCTCTGGCAACATGCTCTACGCTGGGGGGCACCGCACCGATCACGTCAACCCAGCAGCCGCGCCGCCGGCCGCTTTTTTCGCCAGCGCCCTTCCCGATGCGATCGTCAACCCAGCACGGCGCGCTTTGCTGCTCGGGTCCATGCCCACCCTGATGCACGTGCTCGGTCAGGCGCCGGGACTGCAAATCGACGTCGCGCCCCTGGACGCGGCCGAAAGGCAGGCCTGCCCGCGGGCACCGGAGTCGGTGCGCTGGATCGTGGAAAGGCCCAAGGTTGCCCTGACACGCGCTACGGCGCTCGGCATTCATTATGATCTCGTCGTCGCAAGCAGCGCGACGGAACACGAGACGGCGGCCCAAGCGATGCGCTTGCTCGGGACCGAGGGCATCTACGTCCAACGGTTGTTCCTGGCGGATGTGCGCGCCCGTGAGCTGCGCCAATTCTTGGACGAGGTGAGTCGAAGTTTTGCGCATGTGCTGCTGCTTGCGCCGACGGAGGATTCGCTCATCCTGCTCGGCCGAAACAGCCCCTGGAACCTGGACGGGGAGAGCTTGGTTCGGGCCCTCGGTGAGGATGGCTTCGCCAAAGACGCAAGTCGCGCGGGCGTACGGAATCTCTCCGACATCCTGGCCCAGGTGATCGGCACCGAAACTCTCGCACGCTCGCTCGCGCACGAGCGCGGCGGGCCCGACGTGGGTGCGGCCGCGTTGGGCCTCGTGCTCGGACGACAGGTCACGCAAGCAGTGCCCGAGGTCAGCCTCCTGGCCAAGGCCAGCGATGGGGCGCGCATCTTCCCCGAGGTCGCCGAACGCGTCCTCGCGGGCATCTTGGCGGGAACGACGCCGGGGTGGCGCGGTCCCCCCGCAATGGCGCTCGCTCAATCCGCGATCTCGCCCGCGACGGGCTTGCGTTTTCGTGCCGCGTGGGCACGCATCGAGGGGCACGATGACGAAGCCGCGCCCCTTCTAGAACAGGCAGCGCGCTTGGCGCCCGATGACGTCGCCATCGAACGGGACCGAGGTCACTTGCTGCTGGACCGCGGCCAGTCTGACGCCGCACGCGTCGCGTTGTCCCGGGTGGTGGCGCACGCGTCGGACAACGAAGACAAGATGCTGCTCGCACAAGCCCTGGTTCGAGATGGCGATCCCACGGCGCGTCTGCACCTCGAGAGATTGGCGACCACGGAAAGCCGAGCACATTTGCTGCTCGGCGAGCTCGACATGCGGGAAGGACGAACCGCTTCGGCAGAAAAAGAACTGCTGACCTATGCCCAAGCCGAACCGTCCGACGACGAGGTATTTTTCATCCTGGGCACGCTCTACCGAAGCCAGCATCGAGACGGGGAAGCGCGCGCGGCGTTCGCACGCGGTGCCCGCAACATGGCCGCCTGGGTCTCGGCGCGTTCGCAGGAGGCAACGCTGCGGCTCGAGCGCGGCGACCCACGTGGCGCTCTGGTGCTGCTGCGACAAGCGTTGGCCCGCGATCCTTCGGCGCGTACCCCGAAGCGCACGCGCATTCGGGCGCTCAAGGTCCTCGGCCGTCACCTTGAGGCCCAGCAAGCACTCGATGCCTACATCAAAGAGGGTGATCCCAAAGCACCGGAAAACCGCGCGCTCACGGGCGAGGTTGGGCGCCTGCCGTAAGTCTATGGCCTGCCCAAATTCGTAGTCGGCGTCGAGAACGTGAACGGCGACGGCGACGTGAACGTGGCCGTGATCGTGATCGAGTAAAAAAGCGGACCTGACCAGTTTCCTAGAAATGTCGCTCGCTCACGGCCTCGTCGCCATCGCCGTCGCCGACCACGCTGACGACCACGTTGACGCCCACGACCACGACGAATTAGGGACAGGCCCTAACGATGGTAGAGCGTGGAAGCTGCGGCCAACGCAGCGGCGTGAACAATCTTGATGGGTGTTTTGGTTTGCGCGGCCGCGCGGCGCACCGATTCATACTCGGGCGCAATGTTGACGACGTTGGCCCCGTCGAGGCCAAGTTTGACCTCCACGGCACCAAAGCGGGTCTCGACGATTTCGATACGCCGCTCGAGCACGCAGCGCGACGCCGCCGTGATGCGAACGCCCAGGCTGGTCGATTCGCGCAGGAACGCGGAAACCACCGCCTGCTTTGCATCTTTGGAGGCAAGCGCGCTGGCCATGAAAGCCGGACGATTCTTTTTCATGTGAATCGGCGTGAACCATACATCCACCGCTCCGGCCGCAAACAAAACCTCCATCAGCGGTTCGGCAAATTCGGGTAAAAAATCGTCGAGGTTGGCTTCGACGATGCAAAACGGCGCATCCTGCGCGGGCTCGGTGCTTGCTCGCTGCGCTTGCGCTAAAGTGGGTTCTCCCCAAAGCAGGCGAACGAGATTGGGGCGATCGGGCAGCTCGCGTTCTCCTGCGCCATGCCCAATCTTTTGCAAGCTCATGCTAGGCATTTCACGCCATGCGTCCACGCTGGCCGCCAAGATGGCCGCCCCCGTCGGCGTCGTGAGCTCGACTTGCGCATGGCCGGATTCGACGGGAACCCCGATCAGCAGCGCAGCAGTGGCCGGAGCGGGCACGGGCAGCCTACCGTGTGCGGTCATGACCGTTCCGCCGCCGAGCGGAACGCGAGCACAGGTGATGCTCTTGGGCGCCAACCAATCGAGTGCCGCCGCTGCTGCGACGACGTCGAAAATCGAGTCGATGGCGCCGACCTCGTGAAAAGCGACGTCGTCTATCGAAACCCCGTGCAATGCACTTTCGACCTTGGCGATGCGATCGAAGATTGCGTATGCCCGGGTCCGAACCCCGGGCGGCAGTCGGTCGAGCAATTTCCGGATGTCGCGGTAGTGCCGATGCGAATGACCAGCGCCGTGCTCGTGCTCCTGCTCATGACCGTGAACGTGCTCGTGACCGTGGCCATGAACGTGCTCGTGCCCCTCCGTCATTCCCAGTTCCCCGTTCCCAGTTCCCCGTTCCCCCGTTCGCTTTTGGTTCTGGTTCTGGCTCTGGTCCTGGTCCTGGTCGTCGACGTAAACCTTTTTCCCCCTTACCCCTCCCCTCTTCACCTCCTTGATCTCCCACCCAATCTCGAGCCCCGTCGCATGCAGGGCTTGCTCGATCACCTCACGGGGAACCCCCAAATCGAGCGCGGCCGCCACGAACATGTCGCCCGCGATGCCCGATGGACAATCCACGTGCAAGATGCCGCCCTTCACGGCGAAGCCTGCTTTCGATTGATCAAGGCCGCCGCATAACCCGCGCCAAATCCATTGTCGATGTTGACCACGCTGACTCCCGCGGCACACGAGTTGAGCATTCCGAGCAGCGCGGCAATGCCGCCAAAGCTCGCGCCATACCCGATGCTGGTTGGCACCGCGATCACGGGACGGGCCACGAGGCCACCGACCACGCTCGCCAAAGCGCCTTCCATGCCGGCGCAGACCACGATCACGCGCGCATCCGCCAACAGCTGCCTGCGGTCGAGCACGCGATGAATTCCCGCCACCCCGACATCGAAGAGGCGCTCGACCCGATTGCCCATCATGCGCGCCGTGAGCGCAGCCTCCTCCGCCACGGGAATGTCGCTGGTCCCGGCACTGATGACGAGCACCGTGCCCGCGCCCATTTCCTCGATCGGTCGCTGCTCGAGCACACAGGCGCGCGCGGAGGATTCGAAGCGGACATGGGGCACTGCCCCAACCACCGCCTGGGCTGCCGTGCTATCGATGCGCGTGACCAGGCCGTTTCCGCCGCCTTTGGCGATTTCCTGCAGGATGGCGATGATCTGTGGTGCGGTCTTGCCTTGCCCGAAGATCACTTCGGGAAAACCGTGGCGCAGGTGGCGATGGGTATCGACATTGGCGAAGCCCAAGTCGCGAAACGGCAAGCCACCGAGCTCTTTGAGCGCAGCCTCGACGTCCATCGTGCCCGTACGCACCTGCTCGAGCAACGCTCGAATGTTGGATGGATCCACGGCGAAAGACTAGTACGGGCGAGTGATTTTTGCGAGCGGCCCCCAAGGACCGCAGAAACCGAGTTTTACCGCCGCGTGATCCGGATGCGAACCTCTTCGATCGCACGCTCGGTGGCGCGCACGATCGTGAACGTCGCGATCCCGATGCGAACCTGCTCGCCTTCCCGAGGAATGCGCTTTAAGCGATCGAGGAGCAAGCCCGCGATGGTTTCGTAATCGTCGCCCTCGGGGAGTTGGGCGCGGGTCGCCTGATTGACCTGGGCCACCCGCGTACGCCCCAAAATCCACCACGTCCCCGGACCTTCGCGCCGAATCGCGGGGGGTTCGCGATCGTGCTCGTCCTCGATCTCACCCACGATCTCCTCGAGGATGTCTTCGGCCGTCACAATGCCGGTCGCGCCACCATACTCGTCGACCACGATGGCCATGCCCTGACGTTCGCGCTGCAAACGCACGAGCAAGTCGAGCGCCGGTTGCCCCTCGGGCACGAAAATGCCCGCCTTGGCGAGCTCGCCGACCGTCTTGTTCTTGCCTTGCGTGCTGAGCAAATCGAACGTGTGCACGATACCGATGATTTGATCCACCCGTTCACGATAAATCGGCGTCGACGTGTGGCGCTTCTCGGCGACCTCGCGCACGGCTTCTTCGATCGAAATCTCCTCCGGCAACGCGAATACCCCCGACAGCGGCACCATGACGTCGTAAATCGTGGTCGCACCAAAATCGAAGATGCGCGTGATCATGCGCCGTTCGCCTTCGGTGATTTCCCCCGCGGCGGTCGGTGCGCGCAGCAGGAGCTCGAGCTCTTCGCGCGTGATGACCGACTCAGGCTCGTCGATGCCCAGCCAACGCGTCACCACCGTTGTAAAGCGCGACATCACGAACACGATGGGCGAGAACACGATCGAGGCGAGCCACAAGAACCAGGCCACCCGCGGGGCGATTCGGTCGGCGTGTTGCTCGAACAGGGTCTTCGGAACCACCTCGCCAAACACGAGCAGCACGGGCGAGAGGATGCCAATCGTAACGAGCTCCTCCATGTGTGTAAAACGGGGGTCTTTCAAAATCGCAGTCGCCATGAAGATGGTCGCGGTGACGACCGCGAGCTGTGTGCCCGTCAGGGTCGTCGCGAGCAAGCGTTGCGGCGTTTCCAAGAAGTCTTCCAAGATGCGCGCGCCCCGGCTGCCCGACTGTGCGAGCCGATGAATCTTGACGCGATCAGCCGCAACCACCGCCATTTCCGAGCCGGAGAAAAAGGCTTCGACCAGCGCGCACAAGCCGGCCACCCAAAGGGCCGTCATCATGACAGCGGCCCTCCTTCCGGCGGACCAGGCGGGGTCTCACTGGACTGCCCACCGACCTCTTCCTTGATGTCTTTGCCATCCGAAGCTCGCTCACCCGACGCGCTCGGCGCTTTCTCGTCGACGAGCGCGCCAAACAGTTCGTGCAAGAGATCTTCCATCGTCACGAGACCGACGGTGCGGCCGTACTCGTCGACGACCAGCGCAAGGTGGGTTTTGCGGCGCTGCATTTGCCGAAAAATGTGATCCAATTTGGTCGTCTTGGGCACGTAAAACGGCGGATGCAACAGATCGCCCAACGTGCGCGCCACGCGCCATTGTCCGTGGCTATATCCCACCAAATCTTTGGCGAGCAAAATGCCCACGATGTTGTCGCGCGGTCCGCGATAAATCGGGATCCGCGAAAATCGTTGCCGCGTGACCTCAGCAACCAAGCGCGCCATGGGCAAATCGTAGGAGAGCGCGAACATCTTGGTCCCTGGAGTCATGACCTCAGCCACGGTCTTGTCGCCGAACTCGAAAACATTGTGAATGAGCCTGCGCTCGGTCGCTTTGAGTTCGCCCTCTTCCGAGCCAACATCGACCAGCGCACGAAACTCCTGCTCTCGAAGAGCATCGTCGCGCGTGGGAGGGCGGGCGCGCAGGATCACCAGGACAACCTCGGAGATGCCGCGCACCAGCCAGCGCATGGGCGCCGCGATCCACGCAAACAGCGCTATTGGCCGGACCGCCCAGCGCGCCCAATGTTCGCTGACCTTGAGCGCAATCGATTTGGGCGTAATTTCTCCCACCAACAGAATCAGCGGCAACACGGCCAGGGTGGTCAAAATCTGTGCCGTCACGTGGCCAAACATGGTCAGCTTTTCTTCGCCGAGGCGCGCCGCCACAGCACCGAGCGAGATGTTGACGAGCTCGTTGCCCACGAGGATGGTCGCAATCAAGCGCCGCGGCTGTTTGAGCAGCTGCAAGATCAACTTGCTCGTCGGGTCGCCGGAGGCCGCCAGTTTTTGGCGTTTTGCACGCGAAAGCGAAAACAGCGCCGTCTCGGAGCCCGAGAAAAAACCACTGAGCAGCAGCAGGCCGGCCACGAGAACCAGGTGATTCCAGATTTCGCTCATGGCGATGGGTCCGCGAAGATGAGGGTCACGGTCGTGCCGCTGCCCACCCATGAAGCGAAGCGAAGGGTTCCACCATGCGCTTCGACCAGGCGCTGTGCAATCGCCAGCCCAACGCCGAGGCCACCATGGCGACGCGTAGAGGACAGGTCGGCCTGAAAAAACGGCTCGCACACGCGCGGAAGAGCTGCCGCGGGAATCCCGATTCCGCTATCGACGACGACGACCTCGAACGCGCCGCGCACGTCAGCCGACGGGCGCAACGAAACCCGGACGCTGCCGCCATCACCGGTGAACTTCACGGCATTGTCGACCACGGCCGAAACGGCTCGACGGGTTTTCTCGATGTCGACCGACACGGTGGACATCTCGGGCGCGAGGTCGAGTTCGAGCTCGATGTTCTTCTGCTGTGCCAGCGGCCGCACGCGCGCGATCACCTCCGACAAAAGCACATCGACGGCAATCGACTCGCGCCGAATCACGACGGGCTCTCCGAACAGAGCCAAGACATCCAAAAGGCCATTGGCGGTTGCAAGCAGTGCCGTGCCACGCTGCGCGATGGTGCCAATGTGCGCGCGCTGCTCGGGTGCGAGCTCGCCCGCCATGTTGGCGAGCAACATCTCCGTGTATCCCAAAATAGACGTCAGGGGCGTGCAGAGCTCGTGGCGCAAGGTCATGACCGCCGCAGGTCGCAGTCCGGAAAATGCGACACTGAGCTGGTGGGATTTGCCCACGTCAGGCATTGGCGGTTTGCGGCGGGGTCACGCCTATCGTCTTGGTCGGCTTCTCGGCCAGGGCCACCGCCAAAACGTCCTGCATCGTCCGTGCGGTCACGATCTTCAACTTGCCCCGAACATGGCGCGGAATTTCCTCGAGCTCGCGCGCATTGCCAGCGGGAATGATCACGGTTTCGATCTTGGAGCGGGCCGCGGCCAAAAGTTTTTCCTTGAGACCCCCAATCGGGAGAACGCGCCCCCGCAAGGTCAACTCACCGGTCATGGCCACGCCGCGCCGCACGGGAATGCCCGTGAGCAGGGAAACCAGCGTACAGGCGATGGTGACGCCTGCGGAGGGGCCATCTTTGGGCACCGAACCCGCAGGGACGTGCACATGAATTTGCTGATCGCCCCAGCCTTCTGCGCCCAGCCCGAGCGCCGCCGCGCGCGCCCGGGCAAAAGACAGCGCCGCCTGGGCAGATTCTTTCATCACTTCGCCCAGCTGTCCGGTCAACACCAAGGTTCCCTTGCCGGGCATGATCTGTGCTTCGATGGACAGGATCTCGCCGCCATACGGCGTCCAGGCCAACCCGGTTGCCGTGCCGATCTGGTCGGTCTCCTCGTCATGTTCGTCGCGCGGATACTTGGGCAGACCGAGGTACTTGACGAGATTGCGCGCGCCCAGCCGAACCGGCTGCACCGCCCCCTGCTCGGCCACGCGCCGCGCGATCTTGCGAAAGATCTGCGCAATCATGCGTTCGAGATCGCGCAATCCTGCCTCGCGCGTGTACTCCCCTATGATGCACGTCAGCGCAGCGACCGGGAGCGTCACCTGGCCCTTGGTCAGGCCGTTGTGCTCGAGCTGCTTGGGCACGATAAGCGCCGCGCAATGGCGACCTTTTCCTTTTCGGCATACCCGGGCAAATTCAAAATTTCCATGCGGTCGCGCAGCGGACTCGGAATGGGATCGCGCGCGTTGGCCGTGGCAATGAACAGCACCTTGGACAAGTCGAAATTGACGTTGAGATAGTGATCGCGAAACGAATGGTTCTGCTCGGGATCCAAAACCTCGAGCAGAGCCGCCGCAGGGTCGCCGCGAAAGCTGTCACTGCCGAGCTTGTCGATTTCGTCGAGCATGAAGACCGGGTTACAGGCCGAGGCCTGCTTCATGCCCGAGATGATGCGGCCTGGCAGCGCCCCTACGTAGGTGCGGCGGTGGCCCCGAATCTCGGCTTCATCGCGCACGCCGCCGAGTGAAATGCGCACGAACTTGCGCCCGAGCGCCCGTGCGATCGAGCGCCCGAGCGACGTTTTGCCCACACCGGGGGGGCCCAAAAAGCACAGAATCGGCCCCTGGGCGCCGACGCGCAACTTGCGCACCGCGAGGTACTCCAAGATCCGATCTTTGATGGCCTCGAGATCGTAATGGTCCTCGTCCAGGATGCGGCGCGCCTCGGCCAGGTTGAGCGTGTCTTCGGTCATCGTCGACCAAGGCAGCTCGATCAGCCAATCGAGATATGTTCGCACCACCGAAGCCTCGGCCGCATCGGGATGCATCTGTTCGAGCCGGCGCAACTGGAGCTCCGCTTCGGCCTTGACCTCCTGCGGCAACGCGACGCGACCCATGCGAATGCGTAGCTCTTCGATCTCTTCGGCCTTCTGATCGACGTCGCCGAGCTCGGATCGAATCGCGCGCAGCTGCTCGCGCAAATAGTACTCGCGCTGCGTCTTGGACATCTCTTCTTTGGCGCGATTCTGAATGCGCGCCTGCACCTCGAGGAGCTCGACTTCCTTGTGGAGCAGGTCGGAGACGCGGCGCAAACGGGCCAGCGGATCACGTTCCTCGAGCAGCTCTTGCGCCTCGGGCACCTTGAGCCCCAAATTGCCCGCCACCAGGTCCGCGAGCCGTCCCGGCTCCTCCACGTTGCCCATGATGATCATCAGCTCGGGCGAGACCAACTTGCCTTCCTGCGCGTATTTCTCGAGATTCTCTTTGACTGCCCGCAAGAGGGCTTCGCCCTCGAGTGCCGAGGTACGCGCGGGCGTGCTGTCGAAAATCCGCTCGAGCTCCACCGAGAAACACGGTTTCTTCTTCAGGTACTTTTTGATCTGCGCCTTGACGAGGCCCTGCACGAGGATCTTGATGCGCCCGTCGGACAGCTTGCGCATCCGCATGATCATGCCGATCGTGCCGGTGCGATGAATGGTGTCGGGGCCTGGTTCGTCTTCGCCAATGTCCCGCTGGGTCGCCAGAAAAACCAAACGTTCTTTGGACCCGGCCAAGGCTTCGTTGATGGCCTCGACCGAAATGTCTCGCGAGACCAGCAGCGGAACGATCATGTACGGAAAAATCACGAGGTCGCGAATCGGAAGCAGCGGCAACGTGTCTGGAACGTCGAAGCGCAGATTACCCTGGATGTCCAAACCGGGCGTTTCTGGTTCGGCGCTCACGCTCGCCTTTTTCCCCTTGCGCTTGGGATCAGCCAATCTGGACCTCCCGCCGGCGCCCACGGCGCTCGGAGATTTTGGGCAACACCACCGATAAAATTCCGTCGCAAAGATGCGCTTCGACGCGACTTGTGTCCGCCGCGCCCGGCAGCTCCACCACGCGCCGAAAATCGCCGTAGACGCGCTCGGCACAATCGAAGGCAACCCGCCCGCCCGAAGAACCTTTGCGGATCCGCTCTTCGTGCTTGCGACCTTCGACGATCAAAGAACTGCCGACGACATAGAGACTCAATGCCTCGCGCGACACGCCAGGAACCTCGAGGCTGACCAAAAAGGCGCGTGGCCCCTCGCAGACGTCGGCGGTGATGCGGGGGCCTTGCGGGCGCACGCCCGGCCCCCCTGGGGTCTGGGCGAAGAGCTCGCCCAGGATGCGCCCGGCCTCTTGGCGGAGCCGGATGATCCGCTCGACCGAATCCAGGGGATTTTGTGCGGCCGGACGGGCCCGTGATGTACGTATGTTTCGATCCCCCACGGCAGGCGAATCGTACCAAGGAAACACTTACTTTGCTATGTCCGTTCCCGACGGGGGATCCTTCGCTTCGCTCAGGATGACGGGAGGCGCTCGATCCTCCGCCTCCGTCGTTCCTCATTCTCTGTTCCCAGTTCCCCGTTACCCAGTTCGCTTCTGGTTCTGGTCCTGGTCCTGGTTCCGATTCTGGTCCTGGTCCGCCTTACGGCGGTCCTGGGCGAAACGGCCACGGCATGAAAATCAAGGCCCACACACACGCGGTCAGGAAAAATAACCGCTGGCGCCCCCGCGTGGGAGGAATCTCGTTGTCGAGGGGCGGGTGATAACGCCCGCCTCCCGCGCGTCGCAGGACGAACAACATGCCGAACCAAATCAGCGGCGCCATCGCCACGCTGAATCCGGAAAATATCGCGTAGTCGAGCGGCCCGTGTGCGAGCAGGAACGCATCCCCCGCGACATAGGCAAAATTGAGCACGGCCCACAGCAAAAGACCGCGGTGCAGATAACGCGAAACCCGCTCGTACCGGTCGCCCCCAAAAAATCCGGTCGCCACATGGCCCCCGTCGAGCTGACCGATGGGCAATAGGTTCAGCATGGTGACGAACAGGCCAAACCATCCGGCCATCGCGACCTGACCCAAACTCACGTCGAGCCCCTCGGAAGGCAACCATCTCCCGGTGATGACGCGCTTGAGCACCATGTACAGGATCGAGTTCCCTTCGAAACTGGCGTCCTTGGGAATGGGACCGACCGTCGAGTGGGCGAGACCATAGATCACGACCGGAATCGCGACACACAACCCTGCAAGCGGCCCCGCAGCCCCGATGTCCATGATGTGGTTGCGGTTGCGCGATGGCCGCATCCCGATGACCGCGCCGAGCGTCCCCAGCCCGAAGGGAGGCGGAACGGGAATGAAAAACGGAAGCGACGCCGGCACCCGGTGAATGCGCGCTGCAATGTAATGGCCCATTTCGTGAACGAGCAGGATCCCCATGAGCGGCGTCGAAAACGGCAGCCCGAGTCCAAGATGGGCAAATGCCCAATGCAGGGGCGCGCGCATCGTCTCGGCATCGTGCGGCGCCACCATCAGCGCACCTTGCATCGTGGTGGTCAAGCAGGTGGCCGCGAACAGGACCCCATGCAAAACCAGGCGGCGCAGGGCCAAAGATGCGTCCTTCACTCTTCCCGCGCCGAGGCTTTGCCGTACAAGCCTTCCATCTTCGCAATATAGTCAGCCTGGCGCGGTGACGCGGTTTGCGGCAAGCCATCGATACAAGCGACCAACCGATCACGGTCCGCGTCCGTCAAACCGCCCGGGGTCTCCACCACGATCCGGACATGCGCATCACCGCGCCGTCCGCCTTTGCCCCAAATGCCTTTTCCGCGCAGGCGAAACACCGTTCCACTTTGCGTCCCAGGCGGAACCTTCATCCGCAGCTTGCCCTCGAGGGTCGGGACATCGACTTGCGTGCCCATCAATGCCTGCGACAAACGAATCGGAACCTCGCACAGGATGTCGTTGCCTTCGCGTTCGAACAAGGGATGCGGCAAGACACGCACCATCACCTGCAAATCGCCCGGCGTTCCACCGCGTACACCCGATTCGCCTTGACCGGGCACGACCTTGACGCCGCCATCGGCCATTCCGGGAGGGATCTTGATCGCAAAAGCCCGCTTGCGCTCGACTTGTCCACTGCCGTCACAGCCGGTACAAGGATTGCTCACGAGATAGCCCCGCCCCTGACAGCTGCGGCAGGGCTTGCTCGTCGTCCCAAAGCCCTGCTGTACGGCAATCTCGCCCCGCCCGGCGCAGCTCGAACATTTGGTCAATCGCGCGGGCCCCTGCTCGGCGCCACTGCCCTCGCACCGGTTGCACCCTTCTTTGGCCGAAAATGCGATTTCCTTCTCGCAGCCGAGCGCCGCTTCCTCGAAGCGAATCTCCAGCGTGTAGCGCACGTCACGCCCTTGCGCCTTGCGTTTGCGCGCATTCGCGAGCAAATCGCCGAACAAGCCACCAAAGATTTCCTGCACACTGGGAAACCCATTGGGAAACGGGTCGCCCTCTTCGCCAAACTGGTCATAGCGGAGCCGCTTGTGCGGATCGCTCAGGACCGCGTACGCCGCAGCCAAGGCCTTGAACCGCTCTTCGGCGTCGCGATCACCCGGGTTCTTGTCCGGATGGTAGGCCAGTGCCAGCTTGCGATAGGCCGCTTTGAGCTCGTCCGGCGACGCCGTGCGTGCAACCTCGAGCAACGCATAGTAATCGGCCATTGGATCAAATCAGGACTGATTCTCCTCGCCACCTTCCGTGCCGCCGCCCACGTTGGCGTACATCATCTCGGCGATTTTGTGCGAGGAGCCCTCGAGACGCCGTAGCGCCTCTCGGAGCGTATCGATCTCGGTGACGTTGGTCGTGTCCTTGCACACGCGCAGGTCCTCGGCAATCTGCTGCCGATCGTCTTCGCCCAGCATTTCACCATATTCCTCGAGCGCGCGCTCGGTCGTGTAGATGAGCGTCTCGGCGTTGTTCTTGAGCTCGGCCATTTCTTTCTTTTGCGCGTCGCCCTCACGGTACGCCTCGGCCTCTTCCAGAATCCGCGTGATGTCGCCTTCGGACAGACCGCTCGTCGGCATGACGCGAACCCCTTGCTCTTTGCCGGATCCCAAATCTTTGGCTGCGACGTTCAAGATGCCGTTGGCGTCGAGCTCGAACGAGACTTGAATCTGCGGCACGCCGCGTGGCGCAGGCGGAATGCCGAGCAATTGAAAGTTCGCCAAGCTTTTGTTGTCGGCAGCAAGCGGACGCTCGCCCTGCAACACGTGCACGTTGACGAACGGCTGATTGTCCACCGCCGTCGAAAAGGTTTCGGCCTTGCGCGTGGGAATCGTCGTGTTCTTGGGAATGAGCGGTGTGAACACCCCGCCCGCGGTTTCGACACCGAGCGAAAGCGGCGTGACGTCGAGCAGCAACACTTCCTGCACGGTTCCCTTGAGCACCGCGCCCTGGATCGCCGCGCCCACGGCGACGACCTCGTCCGGATTGACCTCTTTGGACGCCTTCTTCGCAAAAAAGTCGGCGACCTTGGCCTGCACGGCCGGCATGCGGGTTTGCCCACCGACCAGAATGACCGTATTGATGTCCTCGGCCGTGAGCCCTGCGTCGTTCAGGGCGGTCTCGCAGGGAACCAAGGTTTTCTCGATCAAATCGGAAACCAAGCCTTCGAGCTTGGATCGCTTGATCTGCAGGCTCAAGTGCTTCGGGCCGCTGGCGTCCGCCGAAATGAACGGCAAGTTCACGTCGGTCTCGAGCGAGCTCGACAGCTCGTGCTTGGCCTTTTCTGCAGCCTCTTTGAGACGCTGCAGGGCCATCTTGTCCTTGCGCAGATCCATCTTGTGTTCGGCCATGAACCCGTCGGCCAAAAAATTCACGATGCGCTGATCGAAGTCTTCGCCACCGAGGAACGTGTCGCCGTTGGTGGCCTTGACCTCGAACACGCCGCTGCGCAGCTCGAGGATCGAGATATCGAACGTGCCGCCGCCCAAGTCGAACACGGCGATGCACTCGTCGTTTTCTTTGTTGGCGCCATAGGCAAGCGCCGCAGCCGTCGGCTCGTTGATGATGCGCAACACGTCGAGCCCCGCGATTCGCCCCGCGTCCTTGGTGGCTTGGCGCTGCGTGTCGTCGAAGTAGGCGGGAACCGTAATCACCGCTTCCGTGACTGGTTGGCTCAAAAAATCTTCGGCGGTCTCCTTCATCTTGGTCAAGACCGCGGCCGAAATCTCGCTCGGCGAGTAGTCCCGACCGCGCACCCGCACCCACGCATCGCCGTTCGAAGCACCGACAATCGAGTACGGGCACGTGCCCTTGTGCCGCTGCACCTCGGCGTCTGCCAACTTGCGGCCGATCAAACGTTTGACCGCGTAAATCGTATTTTCCGGATTCGTAATCGCCTGCCGCTTGGCGATCTGCCCGATCAATCGCTCCCCGGTCTCGGTGAGCGCCACGACCGACGGCGTCGTGCGTGCGCCTTCGCGGTTTGGAATGACCACGCTCTCGTCGCCGTCGAGTACGGACACGCACGAGTTCGTGGTGCCGAGGTCAATGCCAATGACCCAGCTCATGATCCGCCCTCCGACCCGGGCAGCCCCGAGCCGTTGGGTTCGGCCGCGCCGCTGCCTTCCGCGGAGCCATTGCCGTCGCCGTCCGGAGCCTTCGCGCTCGCCCGTTTGGCCACGACGACCATGGCCGGCCTCAGCAGCTTGTCGCCCACCATATACCCCTTCTGCAGCTCGGAGACGACCGTTCCTGGCGCCACCTCGTCGGTTTCGCTTTGCTGCAGGGCCTCGTGATGTGTCGGATCGAAGGGCTGACCGATCGATTCGAGGGGACGCACGTCCATCTTCTCGAGCACCGATTGAAACTGGCGCAACACCAAGCGCACACCTTCGACGACGCTGCCCGCCGCAGCGGTCGCTTGCGCCTCGTGCGCCACAGCCCGTTCGAGGTTGTCGATCACCGGTAAAACTTCCTTGAGCACCCGCACTTTGCCGCGTTCTTCGGCCTCCTGCGACTCCTTGCGCGAGCGTTTCTTGAAGTTGTCGAAATCGGCCGCCGTGCGCAGCAGGCGATCATAAGTCTCTTTTTTTTCTTTCTCGAGACGTTCGATCGTGGCTTTCGAATCACCCTCGGCTGAAGCGGCAGCTGGCTCGGCAGGGGCACCCGTTTCGCTCACAGGCGCCGCACCATTGCCCTCGGGCGCTTTGGGCTCGTTGTCGTTTTCAGACATTGCTTACAAGCATAATAAGGGCTTACAGCCCAAACGACCAGTTCAAAAATCCAGCCGAAACCGTCGAGTCCGGGGCATCCGGCAGCGCCAGGAGCCTGTACTCGGCTTTGATCGCGCTCCATTCGGAGACGTCCACACGCAGCCCCAAGATGGTTTCGACCAGTGGCTGAATGCGTGCCACGCCCACGAAGACCTGCGCTGCCGAAGGTGCCGGTGCCAATGGGTCTGGTGCGAAATAGGGATCGACGCCGCCTTTGGAGTCGAGCCATTCGATGCGCCCATAGGGCGTCCAGCGCTGTCCCAATCGATAGCCGCCATACAAGAAAGCCGACATCGTGGTCCACTGCCGACCGGCACCCGTGTGAAAAATTCCGAATCCTTCCCCAATCAACATCAAGCGGTCGCCCAGGTAGGTGAAGTGTCCGCTGACGATGTATTCGCCGATCGCGCGATCCGGCAAGGCTGGGCGAACCATGGCCGGCGCCGCCGCGATGCGATCGTACAAGAACGCCGCGCCGATGCGCAGGCCAGGCAACCCGAAGAGCCCGACCTGGTGTACCTCCGCCAAGATGGATTTGAAATCGTTGGAGTCATCGATCAGCCGCAAGTTGTCGGTGTTGTCGCCACGACCATTGGCAATGCCGATGGTCGCGTTGAATACCCCTGTGCCAAGATCCGTGTGAAAGCCACCGTACAAGCCAAGCGCGTGCACCGGCAGAAGGCCGCCTTTGTCCTCATACTCGACCACGCGCGGTCGGCTAATCGTGGGCTGGATCCAACTTCCATGGTGAAAGGCCACGTTCCAATAGTCGAGCGGCGCGTGCACGCGGCCCGCTTGGACGAGCCAATGGTTGTTGGACCAGCGCAGGTACAACCGTTCGATGTCGATACCAATCTCGTTCTGAAAATCGGACTCGACAGCCGTCTCGGCGAGCGCATGAATCTGCGACCCCAAATCCGCATTGAACAGCATGGCGAACTGCCCCAGGCCAAACGCGGTGTGAACGTCGTCGCCGGCGGGGGCACTCGCACGCAAGGACACGTCACCGAGGATGTTGAAGTTGAAGCGCAACGTGGGTGCGCCCAACAGTTCACTGACATTGACGTTTCGAAAATCCTCGAAGTTGGCCAGCTTGGAGCGTTCCAGTGCGCCTTCGCCCAAGCCCGTACGGTCATCTGCAGAAGCGATGCTAACGGCGCACAACAGAACGCACGTGCCAATCGCGAGCGATGATGTCATCCCTCAAAAACAACATGCACAGGGTCGCTTGTACAGTTTTTACAGGCGACTGAGCATGTCAGACAACAAATGGGCCGTGAAGTCCACGAGCGAGATGACCTTGGAATAATTCATGTGCTGTGGCCCGATGACCCCCAGCGTTCCGAGCGGGCGATCTTCGGGTCCGTAGGCTGCCGCCACGACGCTCATGTCACGCAGCGGTGCCATCTGCGTCTCCGCCCCGATGAAGACCTTGATCCCCGGCGCCTGCACGGTGCGATCGAGCAACTGGAGCAATTGCTGCTTTTCCTCGAGCGCGCGCAACACCGTCCGCAAATGCTCCGCGTCGGCGGTTTGTTCGACCAGGTTGGCCTGCCCGCCGATGATGATGTCGGGCTGATTGGGGCGCTCGAGCGCCTGCGAACCCAACTGTAAGGCACGCGCGACCAGCTCGTCGTAGCGGTTTTGTTCCTTGCCGATTTCTTCCGAGACGCGCGCGCGCACCTCGTCGAGTGTCAAGCCGCCGAGCAGCCCGTTCAAATAATTGTGAATGCGCTCGAGCTCGTTCTCGGCCACCGGCTTTTCGATCGGGATGATCTTGTTTTCGATCTTGCCCGATTTGGTCACGAGCACGGCGAGGAGCTCGCTTTCACGCAGGCGCATGAACTCGATGTGCTGAAACACGTTGGTTTCGGGACGCGGCGAAAACACGAGCGCCGTGTGCTGGGACAACTCGGACAGGATCTTCGACGTCTCCTGCATCATCTCGTCGAACTCGAGCGTCGGCACGTGGTACCGCACCGAAATGTCTTCCTTCTCCTTGGACGAAAGGCTCCGCACCTTGAGCAGGGTGTCGACGAAGTAACGTAGGCCTTGGTCGGTCGGAATGCGTCCCGCAGACGTATGCGGTTGGGCCAAAAGGCCCGCCTCCTCGAGGTCGGCCATCACGTTGCGCACCGTCGCCGGCGACAAATCGAGCGTGTGCCTTTTGGTAATGGTCCGGGATCCCACGGGATCTCCGGTGGAGATGTATTCTTGGATCACCGCCTGTAGAATCTTGCGCGCGCGGTGATTGATGTCGTTCATCGCGCTAAGCTTAACACTACAAGAATCGTAGTGCGACCTCATCGGCAAGCAGCATGCCCCGGCGGGTGAGGCGAAACCCGCCCTGGGTCGTCTCGACGAGGCCCTCCTGAACGAGTCTGTCCAGCGCCGGCGCGAATAGCACGGCAGGATCGGCCCCGTACGTGGACGAGAACTGCTTTTGGACAAGGCCTGTATCGAGGCGACGCAGGCCTAGCCACGCGGCCTCTTTGCGAAGTGCCGTCGGCGACAATGTCTCCGCCCCAGCCGAGGTCGTGCCTCTACCGAGATATGCCGCCAAATCGCGGGTGTTTGCGCTGCGCTCGCCGCCGCCGTCTGCGGTGCGCCGAAAAGAATGTGCGCTCATGCCGAGGCCGAGGATTTCGCCGCCCGACCAATACAACGAATTGTGTATGGCCAAATGTCCGGTGCGGGCGTAGCTCGAAATTTCGTAGTGTAAAAAACCGGCCTGCGTCATCCGATCGTGCGCGGCCAAGAAGTAATCGGCGCCTTCGGGTGTGCGCACGCCCTTGCGACCGAAGGCGGTACCCGGCTCGATCGTGAGCTCATAGAGGGAAAAGTGCGAAAGGTCGAGGGCCAAGGCCCGCGCAAGCTCTGACTGCCACGCAGCGAGCGACTGGCCCGGCAAAGCGAACATGAAATCGGCGCTGAGCCGTTCGAATCCCGCCGCCTGGGCGAAACCCACCGCATCCTTGGCGTCTTGTGCAGAGTGGTTGCGCCCGAGCGCACGCAGGTGCGTGTCATCCAAGGACTCGATGCCGATGGACAAACGCGTCACGCCGGCAGCGCGCAGGGCCTGCGCATGCGCCAAGGAAAGCTCGCGCGGGATGCACTCGACGGTCACCTCGCGGGGCTCGCCAAACCGCGACGTGATCGCCGCAATCACGCGCGCCACGCAGTCCGCACGCCAAAGCCCGGGCGTTCCCCCGCCAAAATAAATCGAGGTCAGCGCGCGTCCGGCAAACCCTGGAGCGCGGGCATCCAGCTCGGCCAAGACCGCCTCCGCATACGTCTCATGTGGGATCTCGCGCGCCACGGCGACCGCAAAATCACAAAACGGACAATGCGACTGGCAATACGGGAAATGGACGTAAACGCCAAGCATGAGCAAGTAATATCTTATGGTTAGGGCGACCGGCGCAACAAGAGGCGGCGCCGATGCGGCCGAACCGCCGACGCCTTGTCACCCGCGCGTCTTGCGCTATATTCCGCGCCTTGTTGCCAGCAGACCCGCAAAACGTGTATTTGGACAATGCAGCCAGTACCCGCGTCGATGAAGACGTGGTGCGCGCGATGTCGCCTTTTTTTACCACGCACTTCGGCAACCCGTCCTCCGCGCACCACCAAGGCATTGCGGCGGCGCGCGGCATTGCGCAAGCTCGCGAGCAACTGGCCAAGGCAGTGGGGGCTGCGCCCGAACAAGTGATCTTCACGTCGGGCGGGACCGAAGCCAACGGGCTCGGCATTCTGGGCGCAAAAGCACGCGGCCCACGCGTGGTCGCCACCGTACTCGAGCACCCTTCGGCGCTGGGCTCCGCACGCATGCGGGGCGGTGAGCAGCTCACTGTCATCGGCGCGACGCGAGAAGGCGTCGTCTCGGTGGAGGACTTCGTGCGCGCCTGCACGAGCGAGGTCGGGGTCGCGACCTGCATGCTCGTCTCGAACGAGATGGGCACCGTGCAGCCGATCGCACAGCTTGCGGCACGCCTGCGCGCAGCCGGATTTCGTGGACATTTTCACGTCGACGCCGTGCAAGCGTTCGGCAAAATCCCCGTGCACTTGGGCGAGCTCGGTTGCGATTCGATGGCCTTGTCTTCGCACAAGATTCACGGGCCCAAGGGCGTGGGCGCGCTGGTCGTGCGCAAAGGTGTTCACGTCGCGGCCCTGTGGGGAGGCGGCAACCATGAGAGTGGCGTGCGACCGGGGACCGAAAATGCGCCCGGAATCGTCGGCTTTGGCGAGGCGGCCGCAAGGGCCCATGCGTCACTCACGGAGACCCATGCGCGGCTGCTGCACCTGCGCGCGCAGCTGGTGCAATCGGTGCAAAAAGCGATTCCCGAAGTGCGTATCGTCGCAGAGACTGCACCCTGTGCCCCGCACATTGTCGCATTCTTGTTTCCGAACGTGCGCGCCGAGGTGCTCCTGCACGCGCTCGAAGCCCGCGGTGTGTATGTGTCTGCAGGCGCTGCCTGCGCCTCCCGCGATCACGAGCCTTCGCCGCTGGCGCGCGCACTCGGAATTTCGCCGCGGGATGGCTTGATTCGCATCTCGCTCGCAAAAACCAACACCGAGGAAGACATCGCACGCGTTGCGGCCGTTCTCCCCGAATCCCTGAAGGAGGCACGACCGTGATCGTTTGTCGCTATTCCGAGATCTTTCTCAAAGGTAAAAACCGTGACTGGTTCGAGCGCAGGCTCGAGCGCAACGTGCGCGACCGCTTGGCGGGATTGTCGGACGTGCGCGTCGAGCGCCCGCATGGCCGACTCTTGGTGTGGACCCCTGACGTGGCCGCGGCCGTGGAACGCTTGACGTCGTGCTTTGGCCTGGTGTCGGTGAGCCCGGCACGCATGGTCGAAGCCGACATCGAAGCCATCGAGCAGGCCGCACTCGAAGAAGCGCGAGCCGAATGGGAGCGTCGCGGGCGCCAAGGCACGTTCAAGGTCGAAACCAACCGACAGGAAAAGCGATTTCCGATGCGCTCGCCCGAGATCTCGGCGCGCGTGGGCGGCGCGATTCACACGAAGGTGGGCATTCCAGTCGACGTGCACAACCCCGATTTCACACTGGGCATCGAGATTGGATTGAACGGGCGCGCATTCTTGTTCGCGCAGACCCTGGTCGCCGTCGGTGGCCTGCCGGTCGGCAGCTCCGGCCGCATGTGCCTGCTCTTGTCGGGTGGAATCGATTCGCCCGTTGCGGGCTATCTCATGGCCAAGCGCGGCGCCGTGATGGAACCCGTCTACTTCCATTCGTTTCCATTCACGGGAGACAAAACCAAAGAGAAGGTTGTGGACCTCGCGCGCCGCGTCGCGCGATATGCGGGTCCCATGACCTTGCACGTGGTCGGGTTCACCGAAGTGCAAAAGCAACTGCGTGAAGCCGGCCCGGCAGAGCTTGCCGTCGTGCTCTACCGCCGCATGATGTTGCGCGCCGCGGCCAAGATCGCGGAGACTGTGCGTGCGAGCGCGCTCGTGACCGGCGATTCACTCGGCCAGGTGGCCAGTCAGACCATCGAGAACATGGCCGTCATTGGTCAGGCCACCACGATGCCGCTTTTGCGTCCGTTGGTCGGGTTCGACAAGGCCGAAACCATCGCGTTGGCCAAGCGCATCGGCACCTACGAATGCTCGATTGCGCCGTACGACGATTGTTGTTCATTGTTCGTGCCCAAACATCCGGCGACCCGCGCCCGGCTCGAAGAGGTCGTACGCGCCGAAGCCAAACTGGATGTCGAAGCGCTCGCGGCAGGACTCGCTGCAAATGCGGAGCGCGTCAGCATTCGGTAGTGCACGCAGAAAAAGAGGCTGGGTAAGACTCTCTGGTTCTGGTCAGATACAGTCGTCATGCTGAGCGTAGCGAAGCATCCCCGGCGACAATGGTGTCCGGGGATCCTTCGCTGCGCTCAGGATGACGGGAATGCGCTCAGTCCTCCGCCTGCGTCATTCCTCATTCTGAATTCCGGGTTCCGTGTTACCCAGTTCGCTTTTGGTTCTGGCTCTAAGAACCGCTGAGGACAAGCGGCGCATCGAGGAAATACGCCTCGCCTTTTTGCGGCCAGGGCATTTTTCGAATCAACGCTGACAGACACATACCGATGTATTCGCTTCCGTACGGGGACGGAATATTGACCGACGAAACCCCACCGTCGGCCTGCACCGCGATGCGAATGTCGATTTTCACGTGCATGAGCGCAGGGTTTTTCTTGAGCGCACGCTCGTAGCAAATCTTGGCGCCGCGCTTGAACTGGCCGAGTGCATCCTCGTTCGTCCGCTGCTGGCCACGAATGTTGACGTCCTTGCTACCGCCCGCATAGAGCTGACTCAAGCGATCATCGTCTTTGCTGCTCGTACGCGTCGTATCCATAACCTTGTGCGGCGGCAGCGGCGCGGTCGAACGCCCGGCGCGCGAAACGGGTCGAGCGGGCGCGATGACATCCTGGGCCGCGTGCGGCGTCGCGACGACCTGCTCGAACTTGTTGGCCGTGGCCTCGCGTGCCAGCTGCTCGGCGATTTCACTTCCGAGCTCTTCCGGCGATTTGTCCTTCGTGATGACGACCTTTTGCGTCCCCTCGGTGCTTGGACGCGACAGCATGGAAATGATCACGATGACCAGCATGAGACAAACCACGCCGCCCGTGATGGCCAGGATTTTGTAAAGGTGATGGTCCTTGGCGTGGGTTGGGCTCGACTGCGCAGGCGCATAGGGCTCGACGGAGAAGCCCGACGTGGACGCCCGGGCAGCAGTCTCGGGCAACTTTTCGATGTCGACATCCGGCACACGGATAACGGACCCCGTTCCCGCGGAAGCAGCCGATCGATTGCTCGCGAACGCAGCCAAGTTGTCGAGCTTGACGATGCGGGACGGTTCACTGATGGCGAAATCGAGCGGCTCGTCCTGCACCGAAGCGCTGGCCGCTCTGCCGAGGCTGGCACCGCCGCCGTGGGCATGCGCGCGTGCCGCCAGGGCACCAAGACCCGCGTCCGAATCGTCCTCGAGCGCGTCGGACAAATCCGGCATTTCGAGATCCTCACGCTTGCCGCCAGCAGCTGCCGCCAAATGCCCCCGCCGCTCGTCGAGTGCACTCTTGGGCGGCACGGTCTGCACCTTACCGGTCGTCAAAGGCCGGGCAGTAGCAAGCGGCCGGCCCGCCGTGGTGGCTGGCGGATTGGAGCGGCGCAAAAAGGGCCTGAGCTCGGGCACCGCGTCGGCGCGCATCCAATCTTCGAACCCATCGCGCCAAACGAACGACTCCGCTTTGGCATCACCGCGCTCGATCAGACGGCGCAGTTCGAGCAAGGGAACGGGGCCCCGCTGCTCGGTTCCGATGTAGACGTACCACTCCTCGTCGGCCGCCGGCGCCGGCTCTGCCGGACCACCCCGCCCCGCCAAGCCCGAAAAAGCACCCTCCAAAGCATTGGCCTGCTTGCGTGCTGGCGAAGAGGCGGCTGCGGATTGTGAGGACGCGGGTGCGGGACCCGCATTGGACAGGTCCGGGTCGCGAATGGTGATCAGGTGCGAGCAGTTTTTACAGCGTATTTTCAGTATTTTGCGACGAACGCGCTCGTCCGCGATGGAGTACTTCGCTTTGCATTGATCGCAGAGAAACTTCATCCGGGATGACCCACACGCGGGGAAAGGGATACTTTAGCACCCAGATCTAGGGCCTGCAACCGCTCAGGCTTTGCTAGAAGCGGACTTGCAAGCAGGCGCGCCGATAGGTCGCCCAAAGCCGCGGTGACCGCCTCCTCGGCCTGCAAAACGGGCGCAACTCCTGCCCATTTTCGGTCGAGCAGATGCTCAGGCTTGACGTTGCCCAGGGCCGCGAGCATCTGCGACTTGAGCCCCGGGGATTCGCTTTCCAGAGTCGCCAGCAGTCGTTTGACGACCTGGCGTTTTTGGTCGGGCAACCCGCACGATGGACACGCACATCCGACGATCGGGTAGCCTTGGTTTTTGGCATAAGCGGCCAGATCTGCTTCCCAATTGTAGGCGAGCGGCCGGATGACCACATGCCGCCCATCTTCGCTCACGAGGCGAGGCGGCATGGAAGCCAGCTTCCCCGAGAAAAACAGGTTGAGCACGAGCGTCTCGATAAGATCGTCGGCATGGTGACCCAGGGCAATCTTGGTTGCGCCGAGTTCGTCTGCAAGCCCATACAAGACTCCGCGCCGCAAGCGGGAGCACAGCGAGCAAGGGGTCGCGTCCGGCGCCAGCTTGGCCTCGAGCACCGTCTTGAAATCGCGCGAGAGCACCTGCACTTCGACGCCAGCCGCCTCTCGAGTGCGAAGGTGCGCTTCGACCACCTTTTGATCGTACCCGTCATAGCCTTGATCCAGGTTCACCGCGACGAGCGAAAAATCGATGGGCGCACGACGACGCAGCCAGACCAGCACATCCAGCAAGGCATAGCTGTCTTTGCCGCCCGAGCAGCAAACCATGACGCGGTCGCCGTCTGCGAGCAGGTCGAAATCGCCGACGCACCGGCCAGCGCGCGTGACGATGCGCTTTTCGAGGAGGTCGCGGTAGCGGAAGCCGCCTCCGGTCACCGGGGTATCGCGAATTTGAATCAGGCCGTCCATTGCTCGGGTTTTAGCCTTTCAAACGGATAGCTTGCTTGTGTGAGCGCGGCTTCCATTTCGGAAAAGTGTTCCGCGCCACGCAGTTCCAACGTTGCATCCACAGCGGTCTCGCCCAGGTCCACCTTACTAAACGCCCGATTGTGCGCGATCTCGATAATGTTTGCACGCACTTTGGCGAAAATTCCGAGCAGCTGATGCAGCGATCCCGGGTGGTCGCTGATACGCACGCGCAAGCGCACCAAACGCCCCACTTTGACCAGGCCCCGCTCGATGATTCTCGACAGCATGTTGACGTCGATGTTGCCACCGCCAATGACGAGGCACACCCGCTTGTCCGCAAGGCCGGTCTTCTTGCTCATCAACGCAGCGAGCGGCGCAGCCCCCGCACCCTCGGCCACGGTCTTCTCACGCTCGAGCAAGAGCAGGATCGCGTTGGCGATTTCTTCCTCGTCGACCGAAACCACGTCGTCCACGTACTTCTGGACCAGGGGGAGCGTGCGCTCGCCCACGCGCCGCACCGCAATGCCGTCGGCCAGTGTGGAAGCCTCGGGCACGGTCACGAGCTGTTTTTGCGCGAGCGCCGCCTGCATGGAGGGCACGCGCTGCGATTCCACGCCGATCACGCGAATGCGCGGATTGGTTTCTTTGAGGGCCGCTGCAATGCCGCCGATGAGCCCGCCGCCCCCGATGGGGACAATGACGGCTTCGAGGTAAGGATTTTGCTCGAGCAATTCGAGCCCAATCGTGCCCTGGCCGGCGATGATGTGATCGTCGTCGAACGCGTGAATGAGCGTGCGCTGGCGCTTCTTGGCTTCCTCGAGCGCCTTGGCGTAGGCAGCATCGTAGTTGTCCCCGAACAAGATGACCTCGGCGCCATATTCACGCGTGCACGTGACCTTGATGAGCGGCGTGCTGAGGGGCATGACGATGGTCGTGGGCAAGCCTTCACGCTGGGCGTGATAGGCCACGCCTTGGGCGTGGTTGCCGGCGCTGGCCGCGATGATTCCGCGCGCGCGCTCCTCGGGGGAGAGCAGCAGCAAGCGGTTGAGGGCGCCTCGCTCTTTGAAAGAGCCCGTCATCTGCAGGTTTTCGAGCTTGAAAAAAACCTTGTTGCCCGAAAGTTTCGAGATGGTCTCCGAGTACGCGCAGGGCGTCTTGTAAATGGCGTCGCCCAGGCGTTTGCGGGCGGCCTCGATGTCCGCAAACCCAATCATGACGGAGCGAAGGCGAACTTTGTTCGCCGAAGTGAAGTCAGGGGGTTGGGGGGAGGGCGAAGCGAAGCGAGCAGCTCACTCCGCGGTTGATCGACTTTAGATGGTCGGGAAAAAGCGCTTGAGAAAGTCGGTGTAGCCGTCCGCACTCGGCAGATGGGGATCCACGACGAGGCGAGGCGAAACTTGGGCGGAACCTTGAGAATTGTCATGGCCGGAAGCACCATTTGCTCGATTGACGTACACGCCTGTACCGCGGCATTGCCAGTCTGGCAAGCCTTCAAAGTGAATTTCTCCGCGGCGTAGGGTTTCGAGCTTGTCGGCCTCGGCCATGGCGCCGATGGCCTTGCCATCGCCGAGTCCCTTGGTTTTGGACAGGACGTAGGCACAATACTGGTCGAGCGCGCGCTGACGGACTTGTTCTTGGCGCCAGCGAAAATACTCCAACGCCAGTTGCGGATTTGGAAATTCGTAGATTTTGGCAGCCAGCGTCACGACGGTCGAAAGCAGCAGCGACAGCTTGGCCGAGCCCTCGGCCACCAGCGTGACCAACAAATTCTTGGCATCGCGCGGTTGCTTGGTCGAAAGCAAAACCGAAATTTCGTCGTGCTCGGCAAATCCATAGCTCACGCCGGGAGCCTGCGTGAGCAGGTGCAAAGCGGCTTTGACCACGGCTTTGGCAAAGCGCGCGTCATAAGGGACTTTTCCGGTCCCTTCCAGCGTGGCCAAGACCGCTTCAACACCGCGAATATGCAGGCGGACCACCGTTGGAAAACCGGCCATCAGTTCCCGGTCCGCAAGCACCTCGAAGTGCGAGAGATGCTCGGCGAAGCCTTCGCGCCTCATTGCCCACACGGTACCACGGGCGCTAAAGGTGCGTCAAACCCCAGGAAATGGCCGACGACGCAGGCGAATCAAGGCAGATAATCAGGGCAGATAATGTCCGACCAAGAAGCCGAGCGTGATGGTCAAACCAAACAGAGCGATCCAAAGCAGAGGAACGTTCGGCTTGAGGGTGGCTTTGAAGGCGAATGACTTTTTGATCACCAACGGCCGCTCGTTCTTCCCCATTCCCAATTCCCAGTTCCCAGTTCCCTGTTCCCCAGTTTGTTTCTGGTCCTGGTCCTGGTCCTGGTTCCAGCGTACGAAGTCCACCGCAATCGCATGCACTTTGTCGCCCGGCGGACTGTCAAAATCCAACTCCTCGTCATGCCCTTCTTCACCCACGAACTCGGCCGCACGCCTTGCCTCTTCGTCGGTCGCACAAGCGGAGCGTGAAAACAGATCCTGCATGTACTCGCCCAGCGCCAACGACGACGAGGTGCACGGATGCTCTCTGCGAAAGACGTCTAGCTCCGCGACCATCTCGACAGCCGACGCGTACCGATCCTCGGGATGCTTTTCGAGCGCGCGCAAGATGATTTGCTCGAGCGCGGCCGGGACGTCTCGCCGCACGAAGGTGGGCGGCGTCACCTTTTCGTCCAAAACTTGGCGCAACACTTGGGGAAGCGATCCCTTGAACAAGCGTTGTCCGAGCACGAGCTCCCAGAGGATGACGCCGCAAGACCATACGTCCGCGCGCGCATCGACCTTCTCGCCACGCAGGGCTTCGGGCGCCATATAGTGGCGCTTACCGGCGACCAAAGAAGGCTCGGAGCCCAAGCTCGAAGTGGTGCTTCCTTGCGCGGTTGCAATGCCAAAGTCGATGATTTTGACTGCGCCGTCGTAGCTCACGAGCACATTGGAGGGCGAAATGTCGCGGTGCACGATGCCGAGCGGAATTCCGCTTTCGCTCGTGCGGGTATGCACGTAGGCCAGCGCCTCACAGACCTGACAGACGATGTGAATGGCCTGTTCGAGCGGCAAAAACAGGTGGGTCTCGATGCCATGGCGCGCAATCGCCCACAAGCTATGGCCCGCCACGTATTCCATGACTGCAAAGGGAGCCCCATCCTCTTCGCCGACATCCGTAACCGCAACGATACCCGGATGCGAAAGCGCGCCCACGAGTTGCGATTCCTGCAGGAACATCTGCATGACCTGCGGATGCGCGAGATAGCGACCGTGCACCTGTTTGATCACGACCTCTTTGCGAAATCCATTGGCGCCGCGCTGCTCGGCGAGGAAAAGCTCGGCCATGCCGCCGGTCGCAAGATGCCGCTTGATGACGTATTTGCCGCCGCCCAGGCTGCGACCAGCCGCGACGGGCGAGGGGCCCGCGGAGGCCTCGCTGACCGATTCGGCCGCGACCTTCTCGGGCTCGTCTTGGGCCTCGGACGCGGACTCGGGGGAAGTTTGGAAGCTAAGCGGCATCGGCCAGGGCCAACCCGAGCGTCGTGCCCGTAAGTGCGGCGCGTGTGCGTGCACAAGATTCCTCGGCAGGGGGCGCGCACTGCGCGACGCCTTGGCGGCAGGGCGCGGGATGCAGAAGCGAATCGAGCGTTGCCGAGGCGGAGGCCGAAACGCCGTGCAGGTCATATCCGCCCTCGAGCAGCGCAACCAGCGGCTTGCCCAAAGAAGCCAGACGGTGCACGAATCCTGCGTAGCTCTTTTCGACGAGCCGCATGTTCGCCAGTGGGTCGTCCACGTGCGCGTCGTATCCGGCCGAGACCAGGATCAGGGCGGGTGCGAACGCACGCAGCGCGGGCATGAAGATGTGGTCGAACACGAAGTCGTATTCGTCGGGCCCCATGCCGGCGGGCAACGGAACGTTGAGGGTGGTTCCGCGGCCCTCGCCCTCACCGATCTCCGCGTTGGCGCCAGTCCCTGGGTAAAACGGGTATTGATGCACGGACAAATACAGGACGTTCGGATCGCGCCAAAAAATTTCCTGCGTTCCGTTGCCGTGGTGCACATCCCAATCCAAAATCGCCACGCGGTCAGCGCCTTGCGCACGTGCGACGGCGGCGGCGACGGCGATGTTGTTGAGCAGGCAAAAACCCATGGCACGGCGAGACTCGGCGTGGTGCCCAGGCGGTCGCGCCAACACGAAAGCGGCGTCTACGTCCCCCGACAAGGCCGCTCGGGTGGCGTCGATGGCTGCACCCGCCGCATACAGGGCGGTCGACCAGCTCGCCGGCGAATGGTAGGTGTCCGGGTCGACAAAACCCGAACGACCCTCGATCTGGGCCTGCAAAGCGGCGACGAACTGCGCGTCATGCGCAAGCGCCAACTCGGACAGCTCGGCCCTGCGCGGGGCCAACCGCACGCACCGTTCGACGAGACCCGAGCGATCGAGTGCCGCAGTCACCGCCTCCAGCCGCGCGCGCCGCTCGGGGTGCCCCGGCGGTTCCGCATGCTGGAGAAACAGCGGGTCTGTGCACAGAGCAGTTCGCACGAAAGAGGATATTAGGTAGTCTCACCGGCGTGCGCAAGGCGGGCTCCCTCACTACCGTAGCCATATTGTGCGTGGCCGCCGCATGTCTGTTTGCGTTCGGCCGCCCGGGCACGCCCAACGGAGATGGCCTGGGCTATCTGCGGGCGGCGCGCACCGGTCAATTTGCGCCGGGCCATCCCGTGTACGTTCCGCTGCTGCGCCTGCTGGGGACGCCGATCGTGTTGCGCGCACAAATCGTGTCCATGGCGTGCGGGGTCTTGGGGGTTGCGCTCGTGGCGATGCGCGGCGCAGTATTTGGCGCGGCTGGGCTTGCGGTCTCATGGGCATACTGGTCGAGCGCCAGCGATGTCGAGGTGTACGCGCCCGCCGTGCTGTGCTTGATTGGGGTATTGGTGGTGCGGCATCGAGTCGCGCGGGCGGTGCTCGGGGGCGCGGCCATCGCGCTGCACATCGAACATGTGTTGCTGTTGCCATTTTTGTGGGTGGAATCCGGCGCGGCAGTCGCAATCGGGGCTTTGGCGCTTGGCGGATGCGCCTACGCGGCGATGACGATGGGCGCCCTGCACATGGGTGTGCCGGCGGCGCTTCGCTTCGTGCTGTCGTCGAGCCACGGATTTCGCGATCCCTTGTGGAAAGCGCCCGCCGCAACCCTGTTTGGATGGGCGCGGAGCCTGGCCTTTGCGCCCTATCCTTATGAGGCGAGCGTTTGGATCACGGCAGCGCACATGCTGGTTGGTGCCGGCATGTTGGCGCTGGTTTGTGTCTGGGCGTTTCGAGATCGCGCTCGACCCGATTGGCCAGCGCGCAGTGTCATCGCCTTGGTTGCGCCCTACGCAGCGTGCGGATTTTTGTTTTTTCCTTCGGAGAGCGAGCGCTGGTTGTTCTTGTTGCCGGTGTTTTGGATGTGGGCGGATCCGGCGTTGGCCAAGCGGAAGTGGCAGGCCTGCGCAGTCCTCGGCGCGCTGCTGTGCTGGAACGTGATCCGCGGCGTTCTGCCCAGTAAGGGCACGGACGCGGCCACGCGCGCGCAGGCCACGGCGGCCTTGTTGCGCCCCGGAGATCTGGTCATTGCGCCCGGTCATGGATTCGACGAGCTGCTCGATCTCGACGCCCCCATGCCGCCGCAGAGCGAACTTTACTTGCTGTCCTACTACGTCGGCCGCGATGGACGTGACCGCGCGCTCGCCCAGCTTGCGCAGAAAGCCCAAGCGGCCAAGCGCGTCGTTCTCGTGCGATTTTCGAACGACGCCGATCCGCAAGGGTGGAAAGAGCTTGCCCTGCTCGGCGTCTCGCGCGCGCACGCCCTGCAGGCCGTCCATGCGGAAGGCGCGACGCCGCTCAGCCGCGACGTTCTCGTGAAATAACCGCCCTACCCGACCTGGTCGTGCTCGGGGCGCAACTCGCGTCGCATGAGATCCGTCACTGCCTGCCGGGCGGATTTGTCCTCGTAGAGGACCTTGTAGATCTGCTCGGTGATGGGCATCTCGATGCCGAGCTTGGTCGCAAGCAGGTGGGCCGAACGCGCCGTGCGCACACCCTCGGCCACCTGGGTCATGCCGGCCAGAATCTCGGCCAGCTTGCGCCCCCGCCCCAGCTCGAGACCGACCATGCGATTGCGCGACAGATCGCCCGTGCAGGTAAGGACCAGGTCGCCCATGCCGGCCAGACCAGCCAGGGTCAAGGGGTTACCGCCAAGCTGCTGCGCCAGGCGCGCGATCTCGGCGAGCCCACGCGTGATCAATGCGGCTCGCGCGTTGGATCCAAGCCCCAGGCCATCCACGCAGCCGGCGGCCACCGCGATCACGTTCTTGAGCGCACCGCCGATCTCCACACCGATGACGTCGGTCGACGTGTAGACGCGAAAGTGTTCGGTCGAAAACACGCTCTGGGCGGATGCCGCCAGAGGCTCGCTCTTGGATGCCACGACCACAGCCGTGGGCAACCCGCGTGCCGTTTCCTTGGCAAACGACGGCCCCGACAGGACCGCCAGGCGATCGGGTGAAACCCCGAGCGCCGTCATCACATCGGCCATGGGGAGGCCGGTTTCGACCTCGATGCCCTTCGAAGCCAAAACGAAGGGCACGTTGGCAGCGGCGTTGGGCACCGCGCGCTTGGCGACCTCGCGCACCGTATGCGAAGGCACCACCACCACGACCATCTGCGCCTGCAGGACTGCTGCGGCCAAATCGGCGGTGGGAGAAATCGTGGGCGGAAGCGCAACCCCCGAAAGATATTTCACGTTCTCGCGGCGCTCTGCCAAGTCGCGCGCATGATCCGGCGAACGCGTCCACAACGCCACGGCATGTCCCGCATCGGCGAGCAACTTGGCGAGCGCGGTCCCCCAGCTCCCCGCGCCCAACACGGCAAGGTTCATGCGCCCGATAGTAGCAATTTTCGTTGGGCTTCGCTCCGCCCATCCAGGCCTTTTGGGGTTGCCGGGCACTCGGCGTAGTATGGGCCATGCGCTTTTCGCCGCTCGGCGGTGCCACCGAGTTCGGGTTGCACTCGACGCTCTTTCAAAGTGCGAGCGGGGGCACGGTGTGCGTCGACGCCGGGATGATGTTTCCGACCGACGAACAGCCCGGCATCGATCACTTGGTTCCCGATTTTCGCGCGCTCGCCACCGCCCAGGTCGACGCCTATTTCGTCACGCACGGGCACGAAGATCACATTGGGGCGCTGGCTTGGGCGCTGCGGGCACGACCGGCCCCGATTTATGCGACGCCGATGACCTTGGCTTTGGCCAAGCCGCGCCTGCAGAAGTATGGACTCGGCAAAGCGGACCTGCGCGCGATCGGCCCCGGAGAACGCATCGCAGTCGGGACGGGCGTCATGGTCGAGTCCCTGGCGGTCGTGCACAGCGTGCCGGGCGCACTCGGCTACGTGATCGAAGCCGATGGCTGCCGCGCCTATGTCACGGGCGATCACAAGGGCCTCGCCCAAGCCGTGCCGAGCAACATCGATGTCATGCTGGGCGATTCGACCGGGGTGTTGCGCGAAGGCAAGACGCCTGCCGAAGCCACGGTGACCAAGGCGCTGGAGACCGAGATCCAAAGCATCGACGCCGCGCGCCGCATCGTCGTCGCCATGTTTGCCTCCAACGTGGAGCGCCTGCAAAACCTGATGGAGATTTCGGCGCGCCACGGGCGACGGGTTGCGGTCGTCGGACGCTCGCTGCGCGAGACCTCCGAATCAGCCAAGCAGCTGGGCCTGCTGCGCCCACCCGCGGGATGCGAGATCCAGGTCGAGCAGGCATCTCTGCTCATCGTCACCGGCGGACAGGGGGAGGAACGGGCCGCCTTGGCGCGCATCGCGGCTGGGGAGCATCCCGACGTCAAGGTTCGGTCCGGCGACGTGTTCATCTTCAGCGGGCGGCCGATCCTGGGCAACGAACGCGCGGTGGCGCGGGTGTGCGATCGCCTGGTCCCGCTTGGCGCGGAGATTCGAGACGATCCGTCGTTGCACACGAGCGGCCACGCCAGTCGCGACGATTTGGCAGCGTTGATCGAGAGCGTTCGTCCACGCTGTCTCGTGCCCGTGCACGGCGCACCTCGCCACGTTTATGCCCATGCAGCGCTCGCGCGCGAGCATGGCGCCGGCGCATCCTTCGTCGCGCAAAACGGCGCCGTCTACGAGATCGGCGCGCAAGGCGTGCACGAGGTCGATCGCTTGCCGGCAGTTCCCCTGTATGTGGAGCAGGGCGAGATCGTTCCCCCCGAGGTCGTGCGCGCCCGACGCTTGGCCGTCCGTGGTGGCGTGCTTTCGTTTGCCCAAGAAGGCGTACGCACGGCCGGGATCGCAGGTGTTTCGCCCGAAGAGCTTGCGGCAGCCGCCGACAAAGGCGGCGTGGACGGCGCCCGGCGCCTCGTGCGGCGTCGCACCGAAAAAAAGCCGCTCGTCATCGATCATTGCGGCGAACCCGAAGAAGGCTGACGCAGCACTTGATCCAGGCACAGGCGATCGGGCGAGTCATGGCACCTTCGTGGCGTCCGCTGACTCTGGTACTCCTGTGCGCGTTGGCTTACGGAACTGCGATCACGTCGGATTTCGCCTATGACGATAACCTCGCAGTCACGTCGAACCCCGTCGTGGGTGGACGCCTGCCGCTCGCCGCCGCGTTCACACGCGACTACTGGGGCCGGCCGCCCGCACATACGATCGGCAGCTACCGTCCCATCGCATTGGTTTCGCTGGCGTTGGACGCCCGAATCGTCGGCAACGACCAACCCTGGCTGTTTCACGCCACGAACGTGCTCGTCCATACGCTCGTCGTCCTGGCGCTGTTTTGGGTGTTTCGGCCGCTCGCGCAAGAAGGCATTGCGTTTGGCGCGGCGGCACTGTTTGCGGTGCTGGCTGCACCGTCGGAGGCCATCCTCGCAATCGTGGGACGCGCCGACCTGCTGCTCGCGCTCTTTGCGTTGCTCGGACTGTGGTCATATCTCGGCGCGGGCAGGTGGCGTGGAGCGCTATCGATTCTGTGCTTCGCCCTCGCACTCGGCAGCAAAGAGAACGCGCTTGTGTTGCCCCTCGTGTGGCTCGCGGTCGAAAAGATCTCGCAACGCGAAATCCCGCGTCGACGCTGGCTGGGGTACCTCGCGGTGGCCAGCGCATATTTGGTCGGCCGACACTTCGCACTCGGCGGCGTGCTTGTGCGCAACATCGAGCCGCTGCAAAATCCATTGTGGGAGGCGCCACTGCTGGCGCGCGTGCTGGGCGCGGGCAAAGTTTTGCTCACGCGCTACGGCGGCGGCATCGTCAACCCGACCCTCCGACTCTACGATTGCTCGGCCCCCGCCTGTGGCCCCGCCGTCACGACCGATACGCTGGCGTGGGCGGGCCTGGCACTCGCCGTCTCGCTCGCCCTCGTTCCGGTGCTCGCTCGCAGGCGGGCACCCATGGTAGCCGCCGGGCTCGCGTGGTTCGTCCTGCTGTTCTTTCCAGTTTCGAACCTGCTCGTGCTGGGCCCGACCATTTATGGTGAGCGTCTGCTCTACGCGCCGATTGCGGGTCTCGCGCTGGCCGCATCGGCAGGAACGGCGTGGCTGGCTGCGCGCACGCGCAGAAACGTGCTGGCGTGGGGCCTGCTTGCGACGTTTGGACTTGCCAACGCGCTCGCCTTGCTCGGACAACACCGCGCATGGCGCTCGTCACGCGCGCTGTTTTTGGCTGGCCTCGAGCAAGCGCCGATGAGCGCGAAGGTGCAGACCAACGCAGCTTGGGCATACATCGAGGCCGGTGAGGTCGCACTGGCCGAGAGCCACGCGCGTTTGGCCATCGCACTCGAACCGCGCCAGCTGACGCCTCACGGAATCCTGGGATCGTCGCTGGATTTGCAAGGGCGTCCCGCCGAGGCCGACCGCGCTTTTCGCGATGGTTTGGCCAGGGGCCAAGACGGCATGCTGGTCTTTCAATACGCGACGTTCCTCGGCCGGCACGGCCAATACGCCCCCGCCCTGGCCCTGACCCAACGTTTTCTCGCGCTAGATCCGGACGACACCCGCGTCCGCGACCTCGCAACCCGCCTGGAACGCCGCATTCTGGCCACGCCGAAAGCGCCGTAAAAGGGTTTGTGCATGGACAAATTGCTCCGTTCTTAGTTTAAGGAGCGCCATGGTTCGCGGGTGACCTCGATGCGGCTTCGCGCCGCGCGCAGTTCCGCAGCCGCAAAGCACTCACTTCTTTTGACCTATGCGGGCGAGGACCTGTCCGAGCACGGCGCGAAGTCGTACCGGCGGCAGGACCCGCGCAACCGTTACCCCGCGACGCTCACCCGATTGCGGCCTGCCTTCTTGGCGGCGTAGAGCGCGCGATCGGCAGCCTTCAACAAGGCCTGCGCGTCGTAGCCATCTTCGGGCGCCGCGGCGACACCGAGCGAAATCGTCAAACGACCGTCCGGCTGCCCGCTGCCATCCCCAAACGGAGCTTCCGCGATCCGCTGTCGCAAACGCTCCGCCACTTCCGTGGCCCGCACTTTTTCGGTGCCCACGAGCATGACGGCGAATTCCTCGCCGCCGTAACGGGCCACGATGTCGTTGGCGCGCCGCCCCTCGGACAGGAGCCCGGCAACCCGGCGCAACACCTCGTCCCCCGCGGGGTGGCCATTGCGATCGTTGTAGAGCTTGAAATGATCGACATCGATCATGACCAGCGAAAGCGGCGTCTTGCTGCGGTGGCTGCGCTCGCACTCGAGGGCCAAGCGTTCGTGAAAGAAGCGGTGGTTGTAGAGCTCCGTCAAACCGTCGGTGACCGCTAATTTTTCGAGACGCTGATTGACCAGTTCCAGCGCCTTGGTGCGCTCCTGCACTTTGGATTCGAGACTGAGATTGAGCGCCTCCAGCTGTGCATTCTTTTCGCTCAAATCCTCGAGCAACGCCTGGCGTTCGTGCTCCAGGCGAAATTTCTCCAATAGCTTTTCGACCGTCAAACGTAAGTCCGGCTCGTCCCAGGGCTTCGGGATATACCGCGCGAGCCCAGCCTTGTTGATGCCATAGATCACGGCATCCAATCCCGCCTGCCCGGTCAGCAGGATCTTGATGGTGCGCGGTTCTCGACGATGCACTTCCTCGAGTAGCTCGACACCTTTCATGCCCGGCATGATCTGGTCGGCAATGACGACCGCCAACTTGTCGCCTTCCTTCTCGAGCGCATCGACGAGTTCGAGCGCTTCTTGGGCGGACTTGGCGACGGCGATCTCACACTCTTTGCCAAAACGCGCGCCGAGTTGCTGACGCAAGGCGAGCAAAATCCCTTCTTCGTCGTCCACGCACAAAATGGTCTCGCGCGTTTTCACGAAACCCCACTCAAGGCCGATGGCTCGGCGGCACTCTTTACGCTCGGACCACTCGTGGGCAGGCGCACCGTGAAACGGGTGCAGCCAGGCCGGCTTTCCACGCTAATGCGGCCGTCGTGACGTTCGATGATGCGTTTGACGATCACCAAGCCCAATCCAGATCCTTCGCCCTTCGGCTTGGTGGTGAAGAACGGCTCGAACAGGCGCGGCAGCACTTCAGGACGGATGCCTGGTCCATTGTCTTCAATCCGCACCACCGCCTCTTTCCCTTCGAGCGACGTCTCGAGCACAATCTCGCCGGTTCCCCCGAGCGCCTGCACCGCATTGTGAATGAGGTTCGTCCACACCTGGTTGAGCTCATCCACGAACACTGGAATTTTCGGCAGCTCGCCAAACCGACGTTTGATTTCTATACCATACTTGAGCTCATGGTGCAGAAGCACCAGGGTGTTCTCGAGCCCCTCGTGCAGGTCGGCGTCAGACACCTGCTCCTGGTCGAGATGCGAGTACGATTTGAGCGCGCCGACGATCCGGGCGATGGCGTAAATCGCTCGCTTGGTGCTGGCGATATTGCGCTGCAGATAGGCGAGTTCCTCGATATAGCCGACCAACGTACCAAGTCCGGCGGTTCCACCCAGTGACGCGAGCTCGTACGCCGCCTCGGACACACCGAGCTCGACCAGGGCGCGCGCCGGATCGGCCGCATCTTTCATGCCCAGGCTTTCGAGACGGGAGGTCAGCTCGCGTGCCTTTTGTCGGACCATCGCGGGTGGCTCGAGTTTGTTCGTGACCAGGCGAGGACCCAACATCTCGACCAGGCGAAAAAACCGCAGCCGCGCATCGGGCGGCAGATCGATCTGCACGAGCTCGCGGGCGCGCGCAATGAGCCGGGCCACGCCGCCGTCGAGCACGTCCACGCTGCCCTTGATCGCAGCAGCCGGAGAATTGATCTCGTGGGCCACACCCGCCACCAGCAAGCCCAAGCCCGCCATGCGCTCGGAGTGAATGAGCTGCGCCTGCGTGGTGCGCAACTCGTGCAGCGCCTGCTCGAGCTGACGGTTGGACTCGAGCAGCTCACGCGTCCGTTCGAGCACCTTGCGCTCGAGGTCCTCGCTCGACCGGGTGACCTCGCCGTACAGGCGCGCGTTCTCGATGGCGGTTGCAGCCTGATCCCCGAACGTGGCCACCAGGCGCTGATCACCTTCCGTGAACGCCTCGCTGCGGGTGACCGCCAGTCCACCCAAGACCTGGTCCTTGAGCTGGAGCGGCACCGCGAGAAACGATCCTTCGATCCCGGCGCGTTTGGCCTGAGGACCGAGCGTGGTGTCGGCGTCGATGTCCTCGATGCGCAAGGGAGTCTGCGCCGCCTTTTGCACCAGGGCCACCAAGGCGGCGGACGACCCCACGGGGCCGAACGACGCGTGAACGCTGAGCGCCCCGTCTGGCCCTTTGAGCAGCAGAGCACACGTACGCGCGCGCAACACGTTGGCCACCTGGGTCGTCACGCGCGCAAGCACGTCGTCGAGATTCAGGACGGAAGAGACCGCTCGACCAATGTCGTGCAAAGTCACGATCTCGCGAATGCGCGCCGCCAAGCGCTCCTGGTTTTCGGCCAAGGTGCGGGTCATGACGCCAAATGCCTCTGCGAGCTCGCCGACTTCATCGGCGGTTTCGACCGGAATCTGGTGCTCGAGATCGCCCCGCGCGACGGCGAGTGCCGCCTCGTGCAAGCGTCGTAGGGGACCCGCCATCCGACGCGCCAGGCCGACCGAGAATAGGATCGCGAACACGATCGCGCCGAGCGAGGTCAAGCCCAGGACCCGCGCCGCGGTGATCTCGGCGGCGCGCAAGGCATCGCGTGATGCGGCTGCGGCCAGCATGCCAATGCGCTGCCCCTCTTCGTCCTGCAGCGGCATGTACGCAAACGTAAAGCTGTGCCCTTGAACGCTGGCGCGCTCGGTCATGCTGCTTCCGGCGAACACCTTCTCTGCAATGTAGCGCGGGGCGGCATGCCCACGCAGTCGTCCGCCGTCCGGGCCGAAAAAGGTCGAAGCAGCCGGCGCCGGCCCCACGAAAAACACGACGTCGACGGCAAGCATACTTTTGATCAAATCGGCGAACTCGGCGTCGAGTGGCGTGGTCACCACGACCGCGCCACGCAGCCCGAACGTGTCATCCAAGATCGGCGCGCAGGCGCGCATGACGAGCACCTCTTTGGCGCGCTCGAGCGTCACGCGTCGTTCATAGTTGAGCGCACGCATGATGCTCGGCCCCTGGGGGCCGACCGCCACCTCGTTCAGGCGCTCCCCCGAAACGGTCGAGAAACGCGAAACGATTCGGCCCGTCTTGTCCGCGATCTCGATGAGCCCACTGCCAAAGTGTTCCTGTTGCGTTTCGAGATAACGCTCGACCGCCCGTGGCGACGCGACCAACAAATCGGCGAGAACGCCGTCCTCGGCAAGCGACCCAGCCTCGATTTGTCCGAGCTGAGCCTGGTGCAACACGAGATTCATGGCAATGCGTGCCGCACGCGTGGCCTCGGCGCGAGAGCCCTCGTCGAGCCCAGACAAGATCAGCCACACCGCTCCCGCGGCGCCCAGCAGGATCGGCAAAATGGCCGCCACACCAAAGCCGAGGCCAATGCGCCAGCGCAGACTCAAATTGCGCCAGCGCCACCGGGACAATCCGGGCAAAAGACCGCTATCGGCCATGCACCACGCGTCGGTAATACACGATCGAAGACGGATGAATCTCGAGCCCCGAAATCACGGCACGCGCGGCAACCGACATCTCGGAGTGGGCCAAAGGTGCCCAGGGCACATCGGCCGCAATCAGGTGCAACGCCCGGTGATACAGATGTTCGCGCTCGGAGCGGTCGGCACTTTCGCGCGCCCAGACGAGCAGGCCATGCAGCTCGGCGTTGCGGTAGAACGCCACGTTGTTCGGACGTTCCCCGTAGCTCGAATCGCGATCCAACAACGTGTAGAGGAAATTGTCCGGGTCACCGTTGTCACTGGTCCAGCCGCGCAAGCACAGGTCATGCTCGCCGTGCGAGGTCGCGTCGATGTGCTGCTCGAGTGAAGACAAATGCAGCTCCACGTCGATGCCCACGTCGTGCAGATTGCGCGCAATCACCTGGGCGATTTTCTCGGGCGCGGGCGCATACGGCCGGGGCGTCGACATCACGTAAAAGCGCGGGCGATGGCGCGCATCGTAGTGGGCCTCGGCCAGCAAAGCGCGTGCCGCGGCCGGATCATAGGGAATGTCGGGCAAGCTCGCGTCGTAGCCCCAAAGCGTCGGGGGCAGCGGTCCCTTTGCGGGAACCGACATCGACGGATAGAGCAGTTTGACGATGAGCGGCTTGTTGATGGCCATGTTCACCGCGCGGCGCACACGGACGTCGTCGAACGGTGGGTGCAACATGTTCATCGCGATGAACGCAACGTTGGTCGCTGACGTTCGCAGCACCTGCAGATCGGGGTGCAGACGGACGTAGGCAAGGTCTTTGGGCGCGAGCTGATACGCCACGTCCACCGCGCCCGATTCGAGCGCGACCAGGCGCTCACGCTCACCCGGAATCACGCGGTACACCAGATGACGCACCGCCGGGGTTCCGCCGTCCCAGTAGTAGGGATTGGCCTCCAAGGTCAACCGATCTCCCGGAATCCACTCGACGAACCGAAACGGTCCTGACCCGACCGGATGTTGCACGAAATCGTGACCGTAGCGACGCACGGCGGTCGGAGACACGATCGAAGCCGGCGCCATGGCCAAGTTCGCGAGGAACGGCGCATACGGGCGATCGATCCACAGACGCACCGTCAGGTCGTCGATCTTTTCGACGCGCTGGATGTTGCGATATCCGTTTTCCCAATATTTGAAGTTGGCCTCGTGAAAGGGATGCTGCGGGTCCCGCTGGCGGTCGAGCGAGAACACGACCGCGTCGGCATTGACCGGTGTGCCATCGTGAAAGCGCACGTTCGGCCGCAGGTGGAACGTCCAGGAACGGCCTTCTTCGGCGACCTCCCAACGCACGGCCAGCGCCGGCTCGACCTCGGTGGAACCCTTGCGATAGCGCACCAGGTGCTCGAACATCTGCTCGCACGCCTCGGACGACTCGATGTCGCTGATGCGCGCCGGATCGAGCGCGATCACATCCGCGGCGCGGCCCACCGTGATACGCGAAGGCGGTCCGGAAGACCGAGGCGAACACCCGAGCGACCCGCAAAACCCGATCCAGAGCGCCCATCCGCAAAGGCCCAGGCGAGCCCAGGTGCTCGTCAAGCCGGCCCTCCACAACAACGACGCAGGGGCTTACCGCTTCCACAGGCACACAGGTCGTTCGGGCCGACCCCAGTGCCCGGCGGCCGGCTACCGTCTGGCGCACGCCCTGCGCGCAAACTGGCTTCGAGCTCCAGCATGGACGCTCGGGTGGTGTCCTCGAGTTGCGCGAGATGGCTCTCGGTCAGGGCGGCGAGTTCCGCCTGGCTGGGCGCATCGGTCTTGGCCAACCCCGAAATGGCGCCCAGGTAAGCGCTTGCCCCAGTCAGACATTTGAGCGCCGCGCGGCCCGCGTCATCCAGATCGGCCGGATTGGTGGCACCGAGATCCAGGCCTCGCAAAAACGATCGAACCTCGGCGTACCGCAAAAGGGCGCGATCCTCGAGGGAGCCTACGAGTCGCTCGCGGGTGGCCGTGCCCTCTTCGCTCCAGGCTGCACCTGCAAAGCGTTCGTGCAGCTCGGATTGGAGCGCAAACAAGCTCGCAACGAACTGATCCGCCTGGGCCAAATTGCGAAACTTGGGCTCGCGACCATCGAACAGCTCACGTACCACCACGCTCGGCAGAGGCGTGCGTTGTGCGGCCACGACACCCCGCAGCAGGGCACGACATTCCACGAGCGACCTGGGGCAAGCCAGGTCGGCGAGCAACCGGGACATCTCGAGATCTCCCGGGTAAGCAAAGCGTTCCCGATCACGGGTCAAGGAGCGTCAATCGTAGCAGGGACACGGTTTTCTGGCACGCGTCACTTGCAGAGAGGCCCAGATCTAGGGCACATCTCATAACCCGCTCCCATCGCGTGGCGGCCGATCCGCGGCGCTGCGCGGCGTCGCTCCTCCTCACCGTACCGACGGGTACGCTTCGTCGTCGCTCCTTGCTCAGCTTGCGTCTCGGGCCGCCGCGCTCGGTCCGGGGTTATGAGACGCACCCTAGCCTCGGGTCCTCCCCACGCTTGGCGTGTGGCCCTTCACCTCCGCCGCGGGTGCTTACTCGCTCGAGCCACGTCGGGTCATCGCACGCCGTCCAGCGGCGATGAGATCGCGTACCTTGTGCCCGCCTTTGCGTCCAATCTCCTCGTAAAATTCGTGTCCATAGCGGTCCCGCACGGTCGTGCCGCCTTTTCGTCCCGCCTCAGCGACACTCAAAGCCCCTTTTGTCGACCGGGATGTTTTTGCTTTCGCCATTTGCCACCTCCTTTCATTTCTTGTGTGCAATCAACTTGCCAATGCAAGGCGTTCGTTCGCTCGACGGGAGCTCTGGCTCGCGCCAAGGCGAGCGGAATGGGTATTCCTCAAAGCAGGAAGGGACGCGCCGCAGAATTGTGCAAATTCCGCTGTTTCTACCTTTGTAAGCGTGTACTCTCCTCGCATGCCCAGAGAGCGAGCGCTCGAGTTCAAGGTGGGCGCCCTTGTGGCCATCGCTGGTATCGTGCTCGTCGGGTTCCTGGTGGTACTGGGAAGTTTTTCGTTTTCGCGCGGCACCCGTTTTTCCGTCGATTTCAATTTCGCGGGCAATCTGCTCCCTGGCGCCCCGGTCAAGGTGTCCGGCATCCGCGTCGGCAAAATCGAAGGCGTCGACTTTTGGGGCGGCAAAATGGATCCGGCCGTCGGGCGGCGCGTGGCGGTGCGCGCACGCATTTGGGTCGAGGACCGAGCGCGCGAAAGCATTCGACAAGATGCCGAGTTTTTCGTGAGTACGGCAGGGGTGCTGGGCGAGCAATATCTCGAGATCGCACCTGGAAGTTGGGAAAAACCGCCGCTTCCGCCGGGTGCGGTGGTACGGGGAGTGGATCCGCCGCGCATCGATCTCATCGTCGCGCGCGCCTACGAGTTTTTGGACGATGTCACGGCCCTTCTGCGCGAAGACAAGGATGTCATTCGTGATTTTCTCAAGAATGGCGCCTCGGTGGTCCGCTCCATCGACGGGCTGCTCGGCGAGAGCAAGGACGACCTCAAGGCCCTGATCCACAACCTCGACCGATTCACGGCCGAGACGACGGGCCTCGTCATCACCGTGCGCAAGGGCATCGGGGATCCGAGCCATTTGCAAAAATTGCTCGGCGACGTGGAGCAAACCTCTTCATCCATTCGCAAACAGATCGACCCGCTCCTCGGCAAGATGAACCGCGCGCTCGACGGCGTCGCCAACGTCACGGATGTCGTCGGGCCCAAAGACAAGGACAAGCTCAAGCGAACCATCGATTCGCTGGTGCAAATCAGCGATCGGGTCTCGCAGGTCACCATCGACGCGCAGCACATGGTGGGGCAAATCCGCGCAGGCAAGGGGACGGCCGGCGCGCTGCTCGTCGACAGCCAGATCTACGAGGATCTCAAAGACATGGTGCGCGATCTCAAGCGCAATCCTTGGAAGTTCCTTTGGCGGCAGTAACGAACGTGCGCGGCGACATGGAACGTGTCGAGTGGGTGGGGCTGTGGATCCTCGGGGGGCTGTTCCTTGCCGCTCTGCTGGTGGTGGCACTCGGCGGCCGCACCCTCGGTCGCACGACGCGATTCGCCGTGGAGTTCGGGCGCACCGGTGAGCTCAAACCTGGCGCTGCAGTTCACCTGTACGGGCGCGGCGTGGGGCGCGTCGTCGCCATCGCGCTTGCGCCGAAGGGAGGTACGCGCGTGACGATCGAGGTCGACCGTGCAGCCGCGGACTCGGTTCACGAGGGCAACGAGTTCTTCGTCGGATTGGGCAGCCGCCTCCTCGGTGAGCCCACGCTCGACATCGGCCCACCCGTGGCCAACCGGCCGCTCGGTCCGGTGCTGCCACCGGGCGCGGTCGTGCGTGGCACCGATCCGCCCCCGCTCGATCATCTGCTGTCACGCATTCAGGAGCACCTGACCTTGCTCGTCCAGGCGTTTCGCGAGCAACGCGAGGATCTGGTCGCGTTTCTCGAATCCACCGATCGGCTGCTCGGCCACATGGCGGCCGCCCAGAATGACCCGCAAGAGCTCGTGCGCATTCGCACCAACTTGAGCGAGGGCGCCAAGGCGGCGCTCGATTTGTATGCGGCGGTCTCGCAAGCAACCGAAAAGGGAGCGCGCTTTCGCAGCTGCGCGACCGAGGTGACCGCGCTCTGGGACCGCATCGCACACGATTGGCGATCCCTGGGCGACAAAATCACGCGCGCGCAAGCGGGCAGCGAACGCATGATGGGACTGTTTCCGCCGGAGGAGCGAATGCGCGCACGGACGGCCCTGCAGCGCCTTCTACGTGCGCTTTCGACCGGTCAAGCCGTCCTGCGCGACACGCAAGCCTTGATGGCTTACGTACAGAGCGGACGCGGAACCGTCGGCGCTTTGCTGCAAGACACCGAACTCATCGACGACGTCAAAGAGATCACACGCAAACTCAAAGACCGCCCGTGGTTGGGCGTTGCGAAACCCAAACACCCCCGCCCCGAATAGAAACCGTGAGCGCGTTCAAAAAGCGTAGCGAGCAACCTCAGATGCAAGGAATGGCGAGAACCGGCATCGACAACGGTCGCGCTTCGCGCTCCCTGAGATCAGATGCTAACGCTGCGGAGCGTACGTGAGGTACGCGAGCACCGGAAGCGCAGCCATGACGCAGCAGATGAGGTGCGCAGTAGCTTTTGAATGCGCTCTCAGCGGAGCGTGACGAGGACGGCGCCTTCGTCGACCGCCTGACCCTCTTTGACGCGGACCTCCGCGACCACGCCCGCGGCCGAGGCTTCCACCGGCATCTCCATCTTCATCGACTCCAAGATGACGACGGTCTGCCCCTCTGTGACCGAATCGCCGGCCTTGACCTCGATCTTCCAAACCGTTCCGGTAATGTGCGCACACACTTCTTTGGCCATGTTCCCTCGGCGCAAGAGAGTAACGTTGCCCCGAGCGCTCGGTCAACAACCTTGCGGCACGCGTTGCTTTTTGTCACCCTCACCGCGTGAGCGCCCTCGCGCTGTTCCTATTGTGGCTACACCCATTGGTCACGCCGCTCGCCAACAACCAGTACATCAAGGTGTCGGCGTTCCCGGATCGCATCCGCCTCGCGTACACGGTTTGGTTTGGCGAGACGCCAGCTCAGGCCGAGCGGCGACAGATGGACACGAATCACGATGGTGCCATCACCGCCGAGGAAGCGCGCGCGTTCGGGCGCGCCTACGCGCGCACGGTGGAACAGAAAGTCTTACTCACGGTGGACGAGAAACCCCTCCCCGTTCGCTTCGAGGAGTCGCTGGTCGGCCTTGGAACCGAGCGAAGCACGCGGGCGGCGGCCTTTTCTGTCGATCTGGTCGCGACGCTCGCGATCCCTCCCGCGAGCGGGCATCGCATTGCGATCGAAACACGATTGGAACCGCTGCCGCTCGGCGAGACGGACATCGTGCTCGACGAAGCGCCAGGCACACGCATCGCCGACGCACGCCCGGGCGTCACCCGGGGCACCCCAAACTCCGCGCCGCTGACGTTCACCTGGACGGGTCCACGCCACTCCGATCTCGAGCAACGCCAGGTCCGCTTCTTGATGACGCGTGACGCGTCCGGCGACGAACCCCACGCACACCCGAAGAACCGACGTGTATGGCCCTTCGGCCTGGTCGGGACGCTTGCCGGTGCTGCCCTGGCGCTTTGGCAAATCTTTCGGAAGCGATAGCTACTTCGAAAGCATGAAGGGATATTCGATCGACATCGGCGGGCCCTTGAATCGCGGGAACGAGGCGCTCTTGACCGCCCGCGCCACACATTCGCCAGTCGGCGTTCCCGAGAACTTGCCGGTCGGAGATGCACTCTGTACGCGTCCGCCAGGACCGATCGTGAGCGAAATGGTGACCAACCCCGGCACGTTGTATTGCGCATAGCATGCCGATGCCTTGCCCTTGACCTTCGCCAGGCCGCCCTGAATGTCCGAGTTCTTTAGCTGGTCCGGCAAATTGTCGTCTGCCGGCGGCGCGCGATGCGATCCACCACCAGCGAGCGAATCATCGCCTCCTCCGTGATGGGTCGCCGGTCCGGAACCACCGCCAATGGCGCCTTGCAATAGCTGATCGAGCTCGTCTCCACCTTTTTTGGGAGCCGAACGCGTTGGCGCTTTGGGCTGTCCGCTCTGACCCAGCGAGGGAGCCGAATCCTGCGGCAAACCTGCCGCGGCCGCACCACCAACTGCCCCGGTTTTGCCATGATGATGGGCGCCACCTGGAGGCGTATGGGCGGCCACCGCCGCCTTTGCAGCTTTGTCACCTGCCGGTGCGTCCCCTGGCTTGGCGGCCTCACCCGCTGCGGTTTTGCCTTCGGCCGGTGGGGTCGTGCCCGGTGCCGCAGTCTCCCCCGGCTTGGCAGCCGTTGGTGTAGCCGATGCAGCCGCACCACCCGGCATGCTTGGTTTTCCAGTCGCAGCAGGCGTAGGCGCAGCCGCGGCGATCGTCGGTGGCGCCGCAGGGGGATGACGCAAGAGCAACACGCCCATCACCACGAGTGCCACCGCCAAAAGACCGCCTACCCCAACCACCGCCCACACCCACTTGGGAGTTCCGGATACGGCCGATGGCAACAGCACGGGTGCTGCGCTGGCTGAAAACGCCGAAGCGCCAAACGAAGGAAGATCATCTTCCATGGGCCGGGAGCCCGTGGAGGCGTGCGAGGGCGCGCTGAGCGTACTCGCCGCCATCGATCGAATGTCGATCAACCCCGACCCTTCGGTCTTTGCCGAGGCGTAACCGGGCTTCTGGGTGGCCGGCGCGGCTTGCTCCTTCCCGGTCATGGCCAAAGCCTGCAGGTTGTTGAGCGAGAACAACACCGAGTTCTCGTTGCGTTGACCGGTCATGGGTCGCGCATCGCCGTGCCCGCCTGCACCGCTATCCGCCGCGGCAAACAAGCCATTCGCCCCGCCTCCGGATCCTCCCGAAAACCCCTGCCCAGAAGGCGATCCAGCCGCAACCCCGAACGGCGCCGAATCTGGACCGCTCGACGCGTGCGCAACTGCGCCACCCGCTCGACCAAACAAACTGTCCGAACCCGCGTTCGCGCCACCGCGGCCAAACAAATCAGGTTGTGAGCCCAAGTCGGCTTCGGGAACCGGGCTATGATCGCCGCCCGCTCCGCCAAATGCAGACGCCGCAATCTGTGCGCCCGCGCCGCCCCGTAAATCGGCAAAATCGGAAATGCTGCCCAACTTCTGCCAATCCGCGTAGCCATCGCGCCAGGTGAACGTTTCGAGGTCCACCTCGCCACGAGCGAATCGCTGCCGCACTTCGCTCGCGCTCATGGGTCCCACCTGCTCGCGCTCGATCACCAAATGCCAAGCGGCAGGTTCCTCACTGGAGGCCGAAACCGTCGAACCTTGTGCCGTGGTGGGGGCGTTGCCGTCGAATCCCGCATAATCGAAGACTTTGGTCGCCTTCTCCGCTTCGTCCGGCGCAGCTGCCTGCGCGGAAGACTCGGCTTGGGCCGCACGCGGGGCAGAGTCCTCGCCCCCCTCGCTGCGGACGACGATGATATGGCTGCACTTCTTGCACCGGATCTTGAACACCTTGCCGCGCACCTTGTCGTCGGCAATGGAGTATTTCGTTGCACAGCTGTCGCAGACGATCTTCATTCGGTTGGCTCCGGCGGCCCTTCCCACCAAGGGTCAGTTTGGCCCTACAAACGTTCTTCCCAGTATAGCGGGAACCGCCGAAAATGGCAAAGTGTTCAAGGCCTTTCACTGGGTCGCGTGACAACCGCGCAGCGCAAGGAACAAAAATCCAAGCGCAAACGCCAGCAACGTGGCCGCAGCAACGAGGTAAGGCTGCCTAAACACGAGGGCCAGTGACGTTTTCGAAGGGCTCGAACACGCTGCCGCTCTAGCGAAAGGGGTTCTTGAGAACGATGGTTTCGGCGCGACCAGGTCCCACACTGACCATCGTGACCGGCACCGATACCAAAGCTTCGATGCGCCGAATGTAGGTCTTGGCGCCAGCAGGGAGATCGTCGAACTCGCGCACCTTTTGGGTGTCCTCGGTCCAGCCGTCCAGTTCCTCGTACAAAGGCCGCGCCTGCGTGATGTCATCGGGATCCAGGGGCATTTCGTCCAATCGCTCGCCCCCCAGCTCGTAGCCCGTGCAAATCCGCAGCGGCCGAAAACCACGCAACACATCGAGCTTGGTCAAGACCAGGCCGGTCATGCCATTGACCCGAACGGCAAAACGCAAGGCCGCGGCATCGAGCCAACCGGTGCGTCGCGGCCTTCCGGTGGTCGCGCCAAACTCGTGGCCGACGGTGCGCAAACGCTCGCCCGTTTCATCGGTTAGCTCGGTCGGAAACGGTCCATCGCCGACGCGGGTGGCGTAGCACTTCGAAATTCCCCAGACCGCGGCAATGCTCGTCGGTCCGACCCCGCATCCGGTGCACGCGCCGCCTGCGACCGTGCTCGAGGAGGTCACGAACGGATAGGTTCCATGGTCCACGTCAAGCAGCGCGCCCTGCGCACCCTCGAACAAAATATTGCGCCCGGCCGCGGCCTCCTTGTGCAAGTAGCGCGACGCGTCTTTGATGAAAGGACGCAAAGATTCGCCCAGCGCTGCCATTTGCGCCGCCAGCGCCTTCGCCTCGTACGGCTTTCCGCCCATGCGCTCGAGCGCCGGGTTGATTTCGATCAGCACGCGCTCCAGCATGCGCGTCAGACGGGCGGGACGCAGCAGATCGAAAATGCGGACACCGCGGCGCGCGACCTTGCACTCGTACGCGGGGCCGATACCGCGACGGGTGGTTCCGATCTTGCCCGGGCCCTGCTCGCGCAATCCGTCGAGGTCCTTGTGATAAGGCATGACCACGTGGGCACCGGCACCGACGACGAGCTCTTGATCATTGGGAAGAAAGCCGTGGGCGCGAATTTCCTGGATCTCTTCCAGCAGGACCTTGGGGTCGACCACCATGCCATCGCCGAGCACGCAGGGAATACCGAGGCGCATGATCCCCGAGGGAACCAAGTGCGTGACGATTTTCTTGCCGTCGACGACCAACGTGTGGCCCGCGTTGGCGCCGCCACCATAACGAACGACCACGTCGGCGAACTCGGTCAGCAAATCGACGACCTTGCCTTTGCCCTCGTCCCCCCATTGCGCGCCTACGATGACGACGCTAGACATCTGCGAGCTCCTTCCATTCGGCCTGCGAAAGCGCGTTGCACGCGCCGTTTGCCGTAATCACCTCGGCCCCACGTGCGGAGACGCGCAGCACACGCCCAAAGCCGGCGCGCGTCGCATAATTCACCAAAGTCGAAGCCTCGTTCCCCTCAGGATGCGTCGCGGCGCGTTCGCCCCGCTTGCGTAGCGCAGTGGCCACCCGAGCCGAAAGCGGCATCGCACCGACGACCAGAGTCCCACGGCCAGCGGCAACCCCTTCGCCGGGCGCCGAGCGCAGCTCGAGCGCATCAGCCACCGCTTCGACGTCGATCGCGAAACCGGTCGCCTGGGCCTTACGCCCATAGCGCTCGCAGAGATCATCGTAGCGCCCGCCGACCATCAAGGCATCACCGTGGCCGCGCGCAAAGCCTGCGAACCGAACGCCCGTGTAGTAATCGAATCCGCGGAGCTCTCCCAGGTCCAAGGTGACGCGCGCCGAGATGCCAAAGGCCTGCCAAGCGTCCAGGGCGGCCTCCACCTCGTCCAGCAGTGCACCGAGCGCCGCGTCGCACAGTTTTCGCGCGTTTGCCAACACGACCTTGGGCTCGCCGTACAAGCGGGGCAGCGCCGAAATCAGCTTCTGCCTCGAGGCATCCATCCCGCTTTCCTTGCAGAGCGCGGTCACGTGCGCAGCGTCTTTGCGCGCGATGGCATGACGGACCGCATCGGGCAAACCAGACAAAGCCGACCGTAAAAAACCGGTGTGACCCACATCCAAGGTCAGATCCGTCATGCCGACGCTCAAGAGCGCTTCCGCGGCGAGCGCCATGGCCTCGGCATCACCGTCCGGCTTTTTCGCGTCCACGAGCTCGATGCCGGCCTGCAAGAGCTCACGCTGCCCACCGCGATGCTGGAGACGCAACACGCTACCTTCATAGCAAAGCCGAATCGGCCCCGGAACGCCCGCCAGGCGCGTCGCCACCAGGCGCGCCATTTGTGGCGTCATGTCGGGACGCAAGGCCAACACCTCTCCCGTGATCGGCTCGACGAAACGAATCGTCGGCGTGTCCGAGCCGCGGGCAAGCACATCCGCATATTCGAACAAGGGCGTGATCACCCGCGCATAGCCCCAGCACTCGAACCGCTGCAAGAAGGACTGCGCGACCTGCCGTCTGTGCGCGGCCGCCTTGGGCAAATAGTCGCGCATGCCCGTCGGCAGGCGAATGGTGCCCTCGGCGGGCGTGGCGGCGGCCTGCGGGTCGTTCGAGGACGACGCCCCCGGGGGCGTTCTCTTTGACGTCGAGCGGGACACCTACAATGCAACCTGCTGGGCGGCCCGTACGTGCGGAATCCGACGAATCTCGTCGAGCATGGACGACGTCAGCTCGCCGTCGATGTTCCAGAGCTGCAAGGCCTCGCTGCGCGCAGCCGAGAGGCCAACCTGCATGCGCGAAACGTTGATGCCCGTCTTGCCCAGCAAGGTCCCGACAGCCCCGATGACGCCTGGCTTGTCCTCGTTGCGCAAGAGCAGGATGCGCCCTTCCGCGGCTGCCTCGAGTAAGAAGTCGTCGATCATGACCAAACGTGGCTCGGAGCGATCGGCAATCTGAAACACGGTTCCACGCACCGCCCGCGACCAGTTGGCACCCCGTACGCGCAAACCGATCGACGTGGCCCAGTTTTCTCCACGCGACTTGCGCGTGTGGCTCACCGAAATGCCCCGCTCCGACGCAATGAGTGGCGCGTTGACGGTGTTGAGGGGCAAGTCGAGGTGGGTCCGCAACAAACCGGCCATGGCAACCGCTTCGATGAGGTGGCCCACTTCGGCGAGCTCGCCCGTCACCTCCAGCTCGACACCCGTCATGCCGCCCTCGATCAGTTGCCCACACAAAGAGCCGAGCCGTCCGGCCAGCTCGAAATGAGGCGACAAGCGCTGGCGCAACTCCTGCGGCACGGCAGGAACGTTGACCGCATTGCGGATCTCGCCGCGTGTAAAGTACGCCACCAGCTGTTCCGCAACCTCGATCGCCACTTTCTCCTGCGCCTCCTCCGTCGAGGCGCCCAGGTGTGGCGTACAAATCACGTTGTCGAGCTTGAGTAGCGGATGATCTGCCGGCGGCGGCTCTTTCTCGAACACATCGAGCGCAGCCCCCGCGACGTGCCCGGACTTGAGGGCCTCGAGCAACGCCTGCTCGTCGACGATTCCGCCGCGCGCCGCATTGATGATGAGCACGCCCGGCTTGCAGCGCTTGAGCGCTTCTGTGCCCACGACGCCCTTGGTTTCGGCGGTCAGCGGCGTGTGCACCGTGATGATGTCCGCACGCTCGAACAGAACCCCAAGCGAAACCAGCTCGGCGCCGAGTTTGGCCGCGGCATCCGGCGACAAGAATGGATCGAAGGCGATGACCTTCAGCGAAAGTCCGCGCGCGCGATCGCAAACGATGCGACCGATGTTGCCCAAGCCCACGATGCCGAGCGTCTTGCCGGAAAGCTCCGTGCCCTGGAATTTTTTCTTCTCCCACTTGCCGCCCTTGAGCGAGGCCGTCGCCTGGGGAATGCGGCGCGCCAAAGACATCATCAGTGCCAACGCGTGCTCGGCGGTGGTGGTCGCATTGCCCGAGGGCGTATTCATGACGATGACGCCCCGACGCGATGCCGCCGCGACGTCGATGTTGTCGACGCCAATGCCCGCGCGGCCGATCATCTTGAGGCGCGTCGCGGTCTCGAGCACGTCGGCCGTCACCTTCGTGGCGGAGCGCACGGCCAGGCCGTCGTAGGCTCCGAGCGCGCTCTTGAGCTCGTCGGGTTTGAGCCCCACGCGCACGTCGACGTCGAACCCGGCATCACGCAAGATCGCCTCCGCGCGTCCCGAGAGTTCGTCGGCAATCAAGATTCTGGTTTTTTCCGCCGCACCCGCCTGCTTGGCTTCTTTGGCCATCCTTACCCTTACCCTTCCTTCGCTTGGCTCGAGGACTTGAGCACCCGTTCGGCCGCGCCCACACCCGCACCGAGATCGAATTTATGGCCCAAGTCCGCAAGCGTCATTTCGAGTCCCGTGATGGCGGTCAAGATGTCGAACGGACCAAAGTAGCCGAGGTGTGCGACGCGAAAGATCTTTCCCTTGAGATGGTCCTGCCCACCCGCAATCGTGATGCCGTATTTCGTACGCAACGTTTTGACGATGGCGCCACCCTCGACGCCTTGCGGCACTTTGACCGAGGTCACGGCCGGCGAAGGTGCTTCGGGGGCGAACAGCGCGCAGCCGAGCGCCTCGCACGCCTTGCGCGTGGCGTCGGCCAAGCGCAGGTGTCGCGCGAATACTTGCGGCAGCCCTTCTTCCTTGAGCATCGCCAGCGATTCACGCAGCCCGCACACGAGCGAAATGGCCGGCGTAAAAGCGGTCTCGCCTTTGTCTTGGCTCTTGCGCTCACGTGTCAGGTCCAAATAAAACCGCGGCATGGTGGCTTTGGCGGCGCGTGCCCACGCTTTTTCGGACACGCCGACGAAAGCCAGCCCCGGCGGCAGCATCAAGGCTTTTTGCGAGCCCGTCACGAGCACGTCGATTCCCCATTTGTCCTGCGGCACGTCGAATGCGCCGAGCGCACTGACCGCATCGACCACACATAGCGTCTCGCGCGACTTGCACAGGGCGGCGATTTCGCGCACCGGGTGCGCGACACCCGTCGAGGATTCCGACGCGGTCGCGTAGACGGCACGCACAGCGCCCTCGCGATCGAGCGTGGCTTTGACGACCTGGGGATCGACCGCCTTGCCCCATTCCACGTCGAGGTTGATCACCTTGGCGCCATGGGCTTCGCAGATCTTGCCCCAGCGCTCGCCAAATTTGCCGCCGCGAATGCACACGACTTTGTCGCCGGGCGACAAGAAGTTGGTGACGGCAGATTCCATCGCCGCCGTGCCACTGCCGGCGAGCAACAGAACGGGCTGGGTCGTCTGGAACACCCACTTCAGACCGGCGGAGACTTCCTGCATCAGCTCGGTAAAAACCGGCGCGCGATGGTAGAGAATGGGCTGCGCCATGGCGAGCGTGATGCGCTCCGGAACAGGGGTCGGTCCAGCCGTCAACAAATAGGACTTGAGCATCGCTTCTCCTTATAAGGGTCCTGGGGGCGATCCAAAATACTATGGGTCTATCGTAAATACCCAACCGAGCTGGGGACTGTCAATTACGCCCTTGTCCCATCTGCACACGGTCGTGGGCACACGCGACTGCGCACCACCTCCCCTGGAATGACGCAAGGCATTGATTTTACTAAAAAGAAGAGATTTGCAGGTTCCAACAAAGCATGGAACACTCCTTGCTCTCTTAGGAGGCTGAAAGGAGTTTCGATGAGCGGGCGGTTTGTTTTTTGTCTCGGGTTGGCGCTGGTTTTGGGCGGCTGCGAAGGCGCCGATATCATCGACGACGACCTCGGCGGCATGGAGGGCGATCCGGCCGATCCCAACTTTCCCGATCCGGATGGGCCGGGTCTTGCGGACGGCGGTGTTGCTGCGATGGCCCCGGTTGACGCGGGTCTTCCCAACGACGGAGCCGCGCCTGCCGACGCAGCACCGTCTCGCCCGCCTCCCCCGCCGCCTGCCCCCGTCGTCTGCTCCAAGCGCGTGCACGTCTTGTTCGCGGTGTATACGTATATGGGCAAACCCGTGGACAATGGTTGTTGGAACACGGTGCGCACGCTGCAAGACAAAGACCCGCAGGGCGAGTTCAAATGGCGTGTATGTGGCTATTCAGGCGGCGTCAAGCACCCGACGGGAACCAACTTCGTCTATGACGATACGAATCCCTTCGCCCACAACCTCTCCACGGAGCGCAGCCGCATTTTGGCGTGTGCCGCCGATGGGGGCCAGGGCATCGAATACATGGCGTATCACCCGGGCTTGAACTGGCGACGATTGAACCCGGCGAACAAGGTCAGCCGCTATTTCGCCGAGCTCTACTCGTCCGAGTACACGGTCCAAGATGGCTACGGTGCCTGGAACGCCAACCGCTCCATCGGCGCACCCATGATCAACCTCGGACACATCAACACCACCGAGATGAAGCAGCGCGTTCGCTCGTTGTGCAACACAATCGGGAACAACCACTGGATCGGATTTTACCAAACTTCGACTTCGCCCTATCCATTGGTGGGCGCCCGCTTGGCGGCATTCGAACAAGCCATGAACGCGTGCACACGTTAGCGTGACCACGCGATCTCGCGCTTAGCTCTCCGCTTGCTCTCTTTTCCATGAGCCTTCTGCAACTCGCCAACATTTCCTTTGGCTACCCAGGCAACGAGCTGTTCGAGGGCTTGAGCTGGCAAATCAACGCGGGAGATCGCATTGGGCTCGTCGGGCCAAACGGCGCCGGCAAGAGCACGCTTCTGCGTCTGCTCTCGGGAGACCTCGCACCCGACGCGGGCGAGGTGGTTCGCGTGCGCGGCGTTTCCCAAGGGTATCTCAAGCAGTCGCAAGAGTTCGCCGAAGGGCACACGCTGCTCGAAGAATTACTTTCGCCCTTCGCCAAGGTGGTCGCGCTGAAGGACGAGATGGAACAGGCCGAAGCCGCGCTGCAGAAGGATCACTCGGAAAGCGCGGTTGCGCACTACGCCGCGTTGCACGACCAATATACGGCCCAAGGCGGCTACTCGCTGGAATCTCACGTGCGCAGGTTGGCCGCAGACGTCGGGTTTGCCGAAAGCGATCTTTCGCGCCGCACCGAGACCCTGTCGGGCGGTGAGCGTGGTCGACTCGAGCTTGCCAAAGTTTTGCTCGCCGAGCCGGATGTGCTCCTGCTCGACGAACCCACGAACCACTTGGATATCGCGGCGGTGGAACGGCTCGAACAATTTCTGGGCAGCTATCCCCCCGGAAAAGCCATCGTCGTCGTCTCGCACGATCGCCGCTTTCTGGAAGAGGTATGCACATCCATCGTCGACACCAGCACGGGCGAGCTCGACGTCTACGCCATGCGCTATAGCGCCTATGTGACCGAGCGCAGCAAGCGACGGCAGCGCGCCATTGCGGAATTCGAACGCCAGAACAAAGAGATCGAGCGCCAAGAAGAATTCATTCGCAAGAACATTGCCGGACAGAAAACCAACCAGGCCAAGTCGCGTCGCAAGATGCTCGAAAAGCTGGTGCGCCTCGAACGGCCCGAGGACGTCTGGGGCGCGGCCGAGCGCATCCTGCTTCGATTCTCGGCGGGAGAGCACGGCGGCGCCAAAGAGGCGATCAAGACGCGCGGACTTCGTCTGGGCCACCCCGGTCATGCACCCCTCGTCGATGCGCTCGACCTGATCGTCTATCGCGGCGATCGCATTGGCATCGTCGGACCGAACGGCACCGGCAAAACCACCCTCTTGCAAGCGCTTTTGGGCAAGACCGCGCCGCTCGCGGGAGAAGTCGTGCGTGGACCCAACATCGAAATCGGTTATTACGACCAAAAACATCGCGACCTGCGCGAAGACGCTTCGTTGGTCGAGGAAATCCAAGGCGTACGGCCCGAGTTGACCCCGGATCCGGTGCGCAACATTTTGGCGCGCCTGCGTTTTTTCGGGGACGACGGCTTTCGCAAGGTCAAAGGACTGTCGGGTGGCGAACGTTCGCGCCTGGCCTTGGGCAAGATGATGCTGCTGCCGCGCAATCTGCTCGCGCTCGACGAGCCCACGAATCACCTCGACATACCCGCGTGCGAAGTGCTCGAAGACGCACTCTCCGATTATGGGGGCACGCTGCTGGTCGTCTCACACGATCGTTATTTCCTCGACAAGATCGTGACCAAAATTTTGCACATCGAAAACGGCCACGCCGAGCTGCACGTCGGCAACTACGCCGATTTTCGTGCGCGCCAAAAGCAGCAAGCGCTCAAGAAGCCCAGACCGGTGCCTGCGCCCGCCACGCCCAAAGCAGCCCCCGCCAAAGAAAAGCACGCCAACGCGCGCGAGCAACAGCGCAAACGCGAGCAGCAGGAAAAACGCTTCGCCCAGCTCGAACAGGAGATCGCCAAGCTCGAGGGCGACCTTGCGCAAGCCCGCGCGACCCTCGCCGGTGAACATGGCGGCGATTGGCAAAAGCTGCATGCCCTCGTCGAAGAGGAGCGCGTGCTAGGCGAGCGCCTGGCCGCGAAGATGAGCGAGTGGGAACGGCTCGGCCAGGATCTGGGGCTTTAGGACAAACGCGCCCGCCCGAGCAGCGCGTGGCCTCTCGTTTTCACCGGATGGACAGAGTATGCTTTTCGGCATGATCGGTCTTCTGTTGACAGGGCTTCTCGCCGCTGCGCCGGGCGAGCTGGGTGTGGTCGATTTTCCGACCTCCTGCAAACCGGCAGCGCAAACGCACTTCTCGCAAGGGGTCCTGCTGTTGCACTCCTTTTTCTACGACGAAGCCGCTTTGGCGTTCGTCGCCGCCGAACAGGCCGACCCGAATTGCGCCATGGCCTACTGGGGCGAGGCCATGACACACAACCACCCGCTGTGGGAGGAGCAGGCGACCGAAAGCGCGCGCGCCGTCCTGACGCGCCTCAAGGGGTTCGAACAGGCCAACGCCAAGGAGCAAGGATTCATCCAAGCTGTTCGCGCGTTGTTTGGCGCGGGCGACAAGAAAGCGCGCGATTCCGCCTATGCAGACGCCATGGCAAAACTGCACGCGGCTTTTCCCCAAGATGACGAAATCGCGCTGTTCCATGCGCTTGCGCTGATGGGAAAACCGAGCGGCCGCGACGTCCTGCCGCGCATGCAGGCCGGCGCGCTTTCACTGGGGGTGCTTGCGCGCAAACCCAAGCACCCGGGGGCCGCCCACTACGTGATTCATGCGTTCGACGATCCTGAACATGCCATCTTGGCCTTACCGGCCGCACGCAAATACGCAGAGATCGCACCCGCCGCGCCACACGCGCAACACATGCCCTCGCACATCTTCGTCCAGCTTGGCCTTTGGACCGATGCGGTGTCCTCGAATGAAACCGCTTGGGCAGCTGCGGAAGCCCATGTCGCGCAGCGCAAGCTCGATCAAAACGCGCGCGACTGGCACAGCGAAAGCTGGCTGATTGCGCTCTACCTCGAACAAGGCCGCTTGGGCAAAGCGCGTGCGGCCCTTGCGACATTCCAAGAGGCCATGCCGCGCAGTCGCGATGCGCGCTTGCGCGAAAATTACCTCGGCGCACTCGAAGGCTATCTGCAGATGACCGACGAATGGTCGCAGATCGAAACCTTTTTGGCTCCCGTCGAAAAAGAGACCAGCGAGCAGAAAGCATCGCATGCGGGCTGCGATACGTTCACGCGCCCGAGCCAAGATCAGTTGCGGTTCGCCCTGCCGCTTCTGCGGGCCCAAGCCGCCGCGCACGCGGGGGACACCAAGGCTACGGCAACGCAGTTGCGTTTGGCACGCGCACACCTCGACAAGGATGCAGCCGCTCCCGCACGCAAAGGGCAAGAGCTTGCGCTCCTGCTCGTCGAGAGCGACCTCGCAACCGCTCAGCACCAGCGGGCGCGTGCAATCACGCTGCTCGGCAAAGCGACAGCACTCGAAGACGCGCTGCCCTTGCCCTCGGGCCCCGGCGGTGGCCGCGACGCCCATACGCGTCTGGGGGAGCTGCTTTTGGCCGACAAGAAGGCCAAGGAGGCGGCGCCGCATTTTTCGGCGGCCTTGTTGCGCTATCCCATGCGGGCGCGACCGCTACTCGGAGCGGCCCGCGCTGCTTCAGCGCTCGGGGATGCCGCGACCGCACAGGCTCGCTATCGTGAGCTCGCCGCAGTGTGGGCACAGGCCGACGCCAACTGGCCGGGCCTCACCGAGACGCGCGAGCACGTGGCGAAGCGGTAAACTCTCTAACGCCGGAACCGTTGGCAAAACGACCCTTCGGGCGGCGGTTCGATGGGGGCTTGCCCCTCGGTGCCGGTCATGTTGGGCATGGGCATCATGTCGACGAAGGTTGCGAGCAGCATGCGTGCCGCGCAGTGTGCGTCCGCACCATAGTCGCTGATTTCGATGAGCCAATGGGCGTCGATGGTTCCGTCGTCCAAGATGCGACGGACCTTTCCATCGGCTGCGATAACGAAGGGCCCAAACCGCGAGCCGTCCATGCGCAGCATTCCATGCGGGGTCCAAAGCTCCCATTTCGGGGTGACCTCCGCCGAAACGGCATCGTGAACCACCAGGCAGCCGCGCGCATCGAGTGTCCCCACGTGCTGTTCGGTCACGCCGAGCGATGCCGTGATTTCACCGTTGCTGTCGAGTGCCATCACGTCGTGCGGACCCTCGCTGGTCGTGAGTACGATTTTGAGCGGAACGACCGGGCACCGGGGCGGTGGCACGTGGGCCCGAGCGGCATCGGAACCGGTTTTACAACCCGTCGCGGCCGTCATGAGAAACGCCGCGGCAACTGACCAAACCAGCTCCCTTCGCATGCCCGGATAGTGCCACGACCGATAGGTCCCTGGTTAGACGAACCATGCCCGCCGCCGCCCTCTCCTGCCCCCGTCCGAGGAGCCTTTTCCGGCGAGAACGAGCGTGCTACTCTAGCCAGAGCGGAATGACCAAACGCCGTAAAGTGCACCACACCCCCGCAAACACCATCAAGTTCACTGCCCAAGAGGTCGCTGACTACCAAGCCGGGGTACGCCGATTCGCCTCGCTCGTCGTCGTGGGCGGGTCCGACGCGGACATTGGCCATCATGTGCTGCTCACACGGCCGGTTTCGATTGGCCGCGATCCGGAAATCGAAATGCCGCTGCAAGATGCCGGAATCTCTCGCAAACACGCGCGCGTCTATCGCGACGAGCGCCTCGGCCGCTATATGGTCGAAGATCTCGGCTCCACCAACGGAACGCGCCTCGAAGGCATCAAACTGACCAAGCCTGCGCCGCTCGGCGAAGGCGATAAGATCTTCCTCGGCGGCACCGTGCTCAAGTTTGCGTATACCGATGAGCTCGAGATCGATTTTCACCAAAAGGTCGAGCAAATCGTCGGAACCGATCATCTGACGGGGCTCGAAGCGCGCCACCGCTTCGACGCCTCCTATGGCATGGCCTTCCGCGCCGCGCTCGACTCGGGCCGGCCCCTGGCCGTGCTCATGATGGACATGGACGGGGTCAAACCCATCAATGACACGTATGGCCATCACGTGGGCGCGTACGCGATCGCCGAGGTCGGCAAGATCATCGCGGATGTGCTGCAGCCCCACGGACGGTCGTGCCGCTACGGCGGCGACGAATTCATGGCGTATTTGCCTGGCGTGGACAAAACCGCGGCGCACGCCCTGGGCGAACAAGTGCGCGCCCGCGTGGACAAGCACCCGTTCGTCTATGAAGGCACGACCCTCAAGCCCACGTTGAGCGTGGGCGTGGCCGCCTTGCCCGAGGACGTCAAAACCCCAGAGGATCTCACGCGGCGAGCGGATGAAGCGCTCTATCGCGCCAAGGCGAAGGGCAAAAATCGCGTTTCGGTCTAATTGATCTTCTGCAAACAGGCGTTGTCGAAATCGAAGCACGAGTCCAGCGGAGGGCTGTTCTTCGAGGTGAACAATGTGCGGATGCTGGCCGACGCGTTGCCCTGCACCGTGTAGTCGGCCGTCAGAAATTTCCAAGTCGGGCCCACGTTCATCAAAACGCTACCAGCGGCCGTAAACGTCGGCTCCTGAAATTCGACGCGGATAAGCTGCGTGGTCGAAGTCTCGGTTCGGACCTGACCCGACAAGCGATATACGGATCCCTGCGTCGGGTTCACGATCTCGGTCGTGCGCGCTGCATAATAGGCCGGCTGCGTCACGCTGTTGTTGCAAACCCGCATGACGGACGACGGGGGATCCGCACCCACGGTATCGATTTGAAGCTGGCTGTTTTCCGCAATCCAATCGGTGCCGCTCGGTTCCTCGAAGCCAGGATTGCGAATCAGGTTTCCAGGGCAAGGGTCGAACGTGTCCGGGATGGAGTCCACCGGTGCATCGATCGCCGATCCGTCCACGCAGGAACCCGGGGCAAAGCAACGCGACAGCGAGTTCCAGTCACTGCAAGCCGAGAGGCCGAGGACAGCGGCAAGCAGCGCGCAAGCCGGCCAAGTGCGAACAAACATTCGCTTTATGGTAGCACGGCGGGCGGATGGAGGCGGGAACCCGCGTTCGTAGCGGTCGGCAGAGGCAGCGGAGCCAGATCGAGCGCCCTCTATTGTCCGTCATACAGAAATGCCCTGAACGGCAGCGATTTTGGGCCCTGTTCACCGTGCCTCACTTGCCAAGACTTCGAGGCGGCAACTGAAAACGGCGGTTGGATGGCTCCTCGACTGGTCACCTCTTCGGCCGCCAGGCCAGTGAAAACGGCGAGTTCGACGCTCACATTTCTGGCATCTCACGTGCACAACGCCGTCGCATGGTTTCACGTATTCCCGCGAAGAAGCTGCTCTGCCTGATGCTGGCTTGTTCTCCCGTGGCCTTCGCCGCGCCACCACGCCCGCTTCGCAAGGCCGAGGTTCGACCTGCGCTCGTGGCTCGAGCCGTGGTGGATAGACCCATTTGGCGAGAGGCGGTGTTTGGACCTGAACCTCGCATCCGGGCGATTCGGGATCGCAACGCGCCAATCGTCTCGTTCGCGCAGAGCAGCGATGTCCGCTTCTTGGGTGGGCCAAAGACCGTCTTTGGAAAATGGCAGCCCGGTCTGAAATACGAATACTCGGACCGTTTGGCTCAATATGATTCGGCGAAGTACAAAAGAGCCACGGAGGCGGCGGATCAAGGCGCTGCCAAAGCCAACACTGCGGCCTGGATGGACGCATTCATGAGCGCCTACCTGGGGCGACCGGTCAAAGTGCACCACATCACGACCCAGCTCGTCGGTGGCCAATCCATCAACATGATCGGCTACACGAACGCGCGCCCGCGTCGTTCGCGTTAACGCGAAGCTTCGCCGAAAATCCGTTTCGCTTCATCGGACCAGCCGTTCCCCTCGTGCAAGACGAGAGGCGGATCGACGAGCAATTGTGTGCGTGGCCCTGTGCGTTGTGCCAGCAGCAGCACACGCGTTGCCGGCTTCGCGCTGCGCGGGTGCACCAGGCGCATCCTGCGCACGCGAAACTTGGCTGCCTCGAGGGCCGCATAGAGATCGTGCAAGCGCGTCGCGGGAAAGACCATCGCGAGCGACCCGCGTGGCGACGATACGCGTGCGGCCGCGGCAATGAAGATCTCGATGGTCCCGCCTGCGCCCTGCCGGGCGAGCAACCGGGCCTTCGAACCGGCGGGCGTACCGCCACCGTCTTCGTAATAAGGCGGGTTGGCGACGACGAGATCGCAGCCTCGCTTGCTCGTGCGCCTGAGCTTGCGAATGTCCTCGCATCGAAACTGTACGCGTTCCGAAAGTCCATTGAGCCGCGCGCTGCGCTCGGCCAAGGCGACCAGGTTGGCCTGCAGTTCGACACCAAGAACGTGCAGCCGGCTATCGAGGGTGGCGAGCACGAGACCCAGCACCCCTGAACCTGCCCCGAGATCGCAGACGTCCTTGGCTGCGATCGCGCAGGTGCGTACCACGAAATCCGCGAGCAAGATGGGGTCGGACGTAAAGCGCGCGCCCACCTTGGGCTGGAGTACACGCACCCGACCCCGCAAAATGGTGTCTTCGGTTTCGAACTTCGGATCGGCTGCAGCCACGTTACGGCGAAACGATGCGCTCTTCGGGATCGATGTGGTTCATGACGATACCGCTCGCCAGCTTGGGCACGAAGAACGTCGACTTTTGCGGCATCACCTCGCCGGCATCGGCGACGGCACGGACCTGCGCGACAGCGGTGGGATGCATGATGAAGACTGCCTGCGCCCCCTGCTCGCCTGCACGGGCTGCTGCCAGCGCCTGTCCCGTATCCTTGAGATAGGCGAGGTTGGTCTGCTTCTCTTGCGCTTCTTTGGTGATGCCGAGCATGCCTTCGAGCACGAGGGTGTGGAGCACCGTCACATCGAGCGAACGGGCGACCTCTGGCGCGGGAATTTCTGCGGCCGCTTCTTTGCGCACCGTGAAATACGCGATGGTCTTGCGGCCCGGAACCGCCATGGCAAAGCTCGGGGCCGTGCGCGACGCTTCGGCCAGCGCACTGCGCACCTCGGCTGCATCGGCCCAAGGCGCCTCACGAATGGAAAAGCTCTTGGCCGCACGCGCGACCAGGGCCTCGGCATCGAACTGCGCGAGCGAGTGCACCACGCGGTGCGTCGGCAGCACGATCAACTGCGGATCGTCCATGTTGGACAAGAACACGCAGCCAAAATGGATCGCGCTCGCCGCATCGGCGGCCGCTTTGGGATGCGCCGCCCGCAGTTCGTCGCGGAGCGTGACCATGGTTTCGTATCGGTGATGACCGTCGGCGATATACACCGGTCGCTCGCGCAGAAACTGCGTGACCGTGCGAATGCATCCCGGATCGGTGACCCGAAAGAGCGACTGCTCGACACCGTCGAGCGTGCGGCCCGAAATCACCGGCGTTCCCTGCTCGTGCGGCTCGAACGCGCGGTCGGTCTTGCGCTCGGGATCGCCATAGAGCAGAAAAATCTGTGAAAAGTGGGCGTGACAGGCACGCATGAGCTTCAATCGATCCATCTTCGGGCCCGAGAGCGTGCGCTCGTGCGGCTTGACCGAGCCCTCTCCGAAACGTTCGAGGCGCAAGAGCGCAATGAACCCTTTGCGCGTGTGCGTCTGGCCTTCGGCCTCGAAGGTTTGAAGATAACGATAGAGCGCTGGCTTGTCGTCGCGAACCAGCGTGCCGTCGGATCGCCAGCCGCGATACATCTCGGCGGCATGCGCATATTTCGTATCGCCGTCGCCATCCGGAAGGATCAGGCGCACCACGTTGTGGGGGTCGAGCGCGGCGTAACGCGCGCGATCCGCTGCCCCGAGTACGTCATAGGGCGGCGCCAGCAGCGCACCCGCTCGGCTGCCATTGCTAAACAACACCCCGCGAAATGGACTCAGATCGGCCATGGACTCTCGCTTTCGATGTTCGGTATCATACGATCTTTAGCGCACCCTGCCGCAAGATCTCGATTCCAGCGTCGGTGACCCGCGCAATCGTCGAGGGTTGGCCGCCTGGGGTCGAGCCCGCACCCACGACGAGCAGCGAAGGAAAAACCCGGCGGACGTCTGCGGCGCAAGCGAGCGGTGGCTCGCCAGAGCGATTTGCGCTGGTTGCCGTGACGGGAGTACCCACTTGCGCGACGATCGCGCGCGCGAGCGGATGTGGGCTGACCCGGACAGCGACGCACCCATGCTGCACGAGTGCCGCAGGCAAATCGGCGCGTGCGGGCAAGGCCAAGGTCAACGGCCCCGGCCAGTGCTCGGCCATCAAGTGTTCGGCCAGTGGCGGGACCTGGGCGACGAGTTGACCCAGCATCCCGGGTTCGATGAGCAGCGACAGGGTCTGGGCTGCGGTTCGACCCTTGAGAACCAGCAACCGCTCGAGCGCCAAAGGGTCGAAGGCCGAAACCGCGAGCGCGTAATAGGTTTCGGTGGGAATGCCAACGACTTCGCCGCGCCCGAGCGCTGCTGCAGCCGCCGCAACGTCTTCAGGCCGAAACGAGCTCTGCATCGGCCGCTTTGACCTTGTCCGAGAGTTCCTTGCGATAGGCAACGAGCTTTGCGGCCAGGTCTTTGTCCGACACCGCCAAGATCGCCACGGCCAACAGCGCGGCATTGTCGGCACCATCGACCGCGACGGTCGCAACCGGCATGCCGGGCGGCATCTGCACGGTCGACAGCAGCGCGTCGAACCCCGACAGCTTGGAAGAGCTCACGGGGATCCCGATCACCGGCAAGGTCGTTTGGGCCGCCACGGCCCCGGCCAAATGGGCGGCCCCGCCCGCGGCGGCGATGAAGACACGCACCCCTGCCGCTGGCGCTTTTTGCAAAAACGCGCTCAAGGCCTCGGGGGTTCGGTGTGCCGACATGACACGCATCTCATGCGCGACACCGAACTTTTTGAGCATTTCGGATGCGGGTTTGACGACGGAAAGGTCTGACTTCGACCCCATGATGATGGCCACCAGGGATGCACTCATAGGTTCCTCGCGATGTCGGTTCTGTGATGTTCACCCGTGAAGGTGATGGTTTGGACGGCAGCATAAGCGCGCGCGCGCGCGTCGTCGAGCGTTTCGCCGAGCGCAGTGGTCCCCAGCACACGGCCGCCACTCGTGACGATGCGGCCGCTTGCGTTGCGTGTGGTGCCCGCGTGAAACACCATCGTGTCGGCGCGAGAGGCGGCTTCCTCCAGGCCCGAAATCACGGCGCCACGCTCGTAGGAGCCGGGATATCCCTTCGCGCACTGGACCACACACACAGCGGCTTGCGACCGGGTGCGGATCTCGGTGGCTGGCAGGCGCCCCGTGGCCGCGCCCAGCAGCCAGGGATAGAGATCTTCCGCGATCCGAGGCAGCACGACCTGCGTCTCGGGATCGCCAAAGCGACAATTGAACTCGAGCACGAACGGCCCGCGCGCGGTCAGCATCAATCCTGCGTATAGCACTCCTCGATAGCGCCGGTCCGCGGCTGCCATGGCCCGCACAATGGGCAACAGCACCTCTTGCGTAACCCGTTCGGACAAAGCCGCATCGAATCGTGGCGTTGGCGAGTAGGTTCCCATGCCGCCGGTGTTGGGGCCTTGATCGCCATCCCACACCGTTTTGTGATCGCAGGCCGCCGGCAGCAGCGCGACCCGCTCGCCGTCGCAGAGCGCCATGACCGAAACCTCACGACCGACCAATTTTTCTTCCACGACGACGCGTGCGCCAGCGTCTCCAAACATTCGCGCATCGATCATTTGCGCGGCCGCGGCGCACACTTCGTCGCCGTTTTTGCAAACGACCACGCCTTTGCCAGCGCATAGGCCATCCGCCTTGACCACGAGCGGACCTGGATGCTCGCGCGTGTAAGCGCGCACTGCCGCCATGTCGCTGGCCACCAAGAAGTCGGCGGTCGGTACGCCAGCCTTGCGCATGATCTCCTTGGCGAAGGCCTTGGATCCTTCGAGCTCGGCGGCCGCTTTGGTGGGACCGAACACCGCGATGCCTTGGGCCACGAGTGCATCGGCCAGACCTGCACACAGCGGACCTTCCGGGCCGATCACGACCAGGTCGGGTCGGTGGGTGTTCGCCCAAGCGACGATGCCGGGAACATCGGATGCCTCGAGCGCAAGGCGCGTGACTCGCTCGTCCATGCCCACGTTGCCCGGCGCACAGTAGAGCTCGCTCACCTGCGCCGAACGTCCGAGCGCCCACACGAGCGCGTGCTCACGCCCTCCGCCGCCGATGACGAGAACGCGCGCTCCCATATTCAATGTCGAAACCGCCTCACGCCGAGCATGACCATGGCGATTTGGTGTTCATCCGCCGCCGCGATGCATTCCTCGTCGCGGACCGATCCACCCGGCTGCACGATCGCCGTGACACCGAGCTTGGCCGCTTCGTCGACATTGTCCCGGAACGGGAAGAACGCATCGGACGCGAGCACGCTGCCCTGCGTGGGCATTTGCGCCTTGACCCCCGCCAACCGGACCGCATCGATGCGCGACATTTGTCCCGCGCCAATGCCCACGGTTTGACCCGGGCGCGCCAGCACGATGGCATTGCTCTTGACATGCCCCGCCACGCGCCAGGCAAAATCGAGCGCGCGCAGCTCATCGGCCGTAGGCTTGCGCTTCGTCGGGCACGGCGCCGCTTTGACGTCCGCGGCATGCACGTCCTGCGTCTGCACGAGCAGCCCGCCCGACACCGATCGCAACGCCAACACCGAAGCCAGGGCCGCATCTTTCGCCTTCGGCATCTCGACTTCGAGCAAGCGCAGATTCTTTTTCTTTTCGAGTAGCGCACGCGCGGGCGCCGAAAACGCGGGCGCGAGCACGCATTCGAGGAACATCTCGGACAAGGCCTGCGCCAAGTCCGTATCCACCTCTCGATTCACGGCAACGATCCCGCCGAACGCCGATGTGGGATCGCAGGCTTTGGCGAGCGCGAAGGCTTCGCCCACACCCGCAGGGCTTTCGCCCACACCACAGGGGTTGTTGTGTTTGATGATGGCGCAAGCCGGTTCGTCAAAATCGCGGATCAAGCCGCGTGCGGCATCGAGATCCAAGATGTTGTTGTAAGACAGCTCCTTGCCGCCCAGCACACGCGCCCCCGCGAGGGTCTGCGGCGTGGCTCCTTCCTCGACGTAAAACGCAGCCTGCTGATGCGGATTTTCGCCATAGCGAAGCGCTTGCCGTTTTTTGAAGCCACGCACAAGCACATCCGGAAACGCGGCGCCCGCCGCATCGGTGCGCGCGGCCAGCCAGGTCGCGATGCGTGCATCGTACGCAGCCGTATGCGCAAACGCTTTCTGCGCGAGCGCAAATCGGGTCGCACGCGAAACTTCGCCGCTCTTGTCGAGCTCTTCGAGCACGCGCGCATAGTCGTCCGGATCCACGACCACGGTCACACGTTCGAAGTTTTTGGCACCGGACCTGAGCATGGATGGCCCACCGATATCGATATTCTCGATGGCCTCTTCCAAAGTCGTGTTGGGCTTGGCAATGACCTGAGCGAATGGATAGAGGTTTACGCACACGAGGTCGATGGGTTCGATGCCATGCGTGCGCATCTCGGCCTGGTGCGCGGGAACGTCGCGGCCGAGCAATCCGCCGTGCACTTTGGGATGCAGGGTTTTCACCCGTCCATCCAAAATTTCGGGGGCGCCCGTGTAAGCCGAAACCTGTTCGACCGCAATGCCCGCCCGGGCGAGCGCGTCTGCCGTTCCGCCCGTGGAGAGCAACTTGGCCCCGTGCGCGACCAGTCCGCGCGCGAATGCCTCCAAACCACGCTTGTCCGAAACACTGAGCAGTGCCCGATGCAAAGCCATTGGCAGTGAGGTATCAGGCCGAGTGGCAGCCGTCAACCATGCTGAATCGCTGACCTCCTTGACCGCTTCGTGGGGGTGCTCTAGACTCTCTCGCATGGGCCGGGAACCCTCTTCTGTCGATACAGAGCCAGCCGCGTTCGACCAAGTCTTGGATCGGCTGCGCGTGGTGGTCGACAAGCTCGAGGGTGGCGAGATGACATTGGAGCAGTCGCTCGCTTGCTTCGAGGAAGGGGTGCGTCTGTCCCGGCGCGGCGCCGAAATGCTGGATGCAGCGGAACGGCGGGTGGACATTCTGCTCCGAGCGGAAGATGGCGCGCTCAAGACCGAACCGTTTCGCACGGACACCGGGGAGTCGCGGTAACTTCCGGCTTTAGGATTGCGCATGGGCCAGAAGATCATCATCGTCGATGACGACCGCGACACGCGGGAGATGTTGCAGATGCTGCTCGAGGTCGAAGGCTTCGAGGTCAAGCTGGCAGCCAATGGCCTTCGCCTGATCAGCACGCTGCACGTCGACAAGCCCGACGCCATCTTGCTCGACGTCATGATGTCGTGGATCGATGGTTTCGAGCTCTGCCAAGCCATCAAGAAGAATCCGGAATTTTCGGCCATCCCGGTCATCTTCATTTCGGGACGCACGACACCCGCCGACAAGGCCCGTGGTTTTGCCGTCGGGGCCGCCGATTATTTTTCCAAGCCCCTCGAGACAGCGCGCCTGGTTAGCCGCTTGCATCAGCTCATGGGGAGCGCACCCGATTCCAATCGCGCTGCGCAGCACGATTGAGCGAATCCTTCCAAGAACACATTGCAGCCCTGCGCGCTGAAGTCGAAAGCGCGCTCGAACGCTCGTTGCCCGCGCAGGAGGCGGAGGATCCCGGGCGCCTGCACGAGGCGATGCGCTATGCCGTACTGGGCGGGGGCAAACGGCTGCGTCCGCTGCTCTGTGTCACGTCGTTCGAAGCCTGCGCCGGCCGCAAAGACAACCTCTCGCGTGACACCGTTCTGCGCGTCGCGTGCGCAGTCGAGCTCGTTCATTGCTATTCGCTCGTGCACGACGATCTGCCAGCCATGGATGACGACGACATTCGCCGCGGCCGCCCCACCGTCCATCGCGCGTTCGACGAGGCCACCGCCATTCTCGCCGGCGATGCCCTGCTCACACTCGCCTTCGAATGGGTGGCCGTCGCTGGAGCCGAAGCGGTGTGCGCGCTCGCGAGGGAGGCGGGGCACCTGGGTATGATACGAGGGCAAGCGCGCGATTTGTCTGGCAGCGGAAAAACACCCAGCACCTTCTTAGCCCTGGAAACTTTACACCGCGAGAAAACCGGGGCCTTGTTTGCGGCAGCCGCGGAGATTGGTGGCATCCTGGCCAAGGCGCCAGCCGAAACCGTCGCCGCTTTGTCGCACTTCGGAACTTGCATCGGCATCGCGTTCCAACATGCCGATGATGTCGACGACCAGGAGCACGAGCGTTTTCGCGCGGAAGCCAAAGCGCGCGTGCCGCAGTTGCTGGGCGAAGCCGAAGCGCGCATTTCTGGCCTCGGCGCACCGCACTTGTCCGCGATCGCGCGACTCATCGCCGGCTAAACGGTGCCGGTCTGTTTCACGAGCGAAGTGACGAAGTCCCCCCGATCTAATATCCGTGGCGGCGGATGCTAATGCTCATCGCCAGCCCGAGCGCGACCATGATGGTCAGCAAAGACGACCCACCATAGCTGAACAGGGGTAGCGTCACGCCCACGACCGGCAGCACGCCGCTGACCATCGAGACGTTGATGATCGCGTGCCAGAACACCAGGCCCGCCACGCCCACACAGGCCACCTGGCCAAATCGATCTCGCGCATTGACCGCCAGCGCCAAGATCCACAGCACCAAGAATGCGTAGATGGCGAGAAGCAGAAAACAACCGACAAAGCCCCATTCCTCCGCCCAAACGGCAAACGGAAAGTCGGTCCAGTGCTCGGGAAGAAAATTGAGCTGATTTTGCGTCCCGTGCAGGTAGCCCTTGCCGAAGAAACGACCGGATCCGACGGCAAAAATCGATTGGCGCGCATGCCAGCCTGCACCGGACGGATCGGCGCCCGCGTGAAAATGAACCAGCAAGCGATCCTTTTGGTAGGGCTTGAGACCGAACCAAATCAGCGGCGACGCAAGGGCACCCAACCCGCACGCGATGGCGAGGTACTTGAAATCGACGAAGGCCATCATGCTGGCAAACACGAGCATAAGCAGCATGGCCGTTCCCAAATCGGGCTGTTTCAAAATCAACACGGCCGGAATGCCGATGCACAGCGTGGGAAAAATCCAACGTTTGACCGACGACACTGCACCCAGCGATCGTTCTTGCGCGTACTTGGCGAGTGCGAAAATCAGGAACACCTTGGCGAACTCGGACGGCTGAATCCATTGCCCGAAAACGACGATCCAACGTTTGGCGCCGTGCGAGCTGTGCCCAAACAGGCGTACGGCCAACAGGGCCGCACAGCCAATGAGCCAGCCCACGTAGCCCAAGCGATTGAGGGTGCGAAAATCGATCGCCGCAACCGTGAAAAATACGAGCAAGCCAATCCCGATCCAAACCAGTTGCTGCGTGAACAGAGCCGGCCGCACCGCCAAGGTCGCGCTATACAGATTGACGAGCCCAATCGCCAAGATGGCTCCGATGGCAAAGGCCAACGGCCAATCGAAGTCGGATCGCAACCGGAAGAGCACCTCGCTGGGAGAAAATCGAAACATGCGCGGGCTTCTTAGTCTCCGGGGCGCCCGGGATCGTCTGCGGCAACCGGCTGGTCATCCGCGCGATCGGAAGACGCTTGCTCGGTCTTCCGAGCCATCACGGGAACGACTTCGGAAGGCGCACGTGCAACCTCCGCCGTATTGGGCGCGGGCTTCGCAAAATATCGCCGCATGACTTGCATGACGATCGGCGCGGCGGCACGCGCGCCCAGGCCGCCGTGCTCCACCAGCGCCGCAACCACGATCTTTGGATGGTCCGCCGGCGCGAACCCGACGAACCAGGCGTGGTCCTTCTCTGGATTCCATTCGTCCGCTGCGACGATGTGGTCACGACCGCGCTGCTTGATGTTGTGCACCTGCGCGGTCCCGGTTTTCCCCGCGACGTCGATGCCAGGCACGCGCGCCGCATAGGCGGTGCCATGCGGATTGGCGACGACGCCCAGCAGGGCCTGACGCAAGAGCGCCAGGTGCTCGGAAGAAACCGCAATGCGACGGTGCACCTTGGGCTGCAGCTCTTCGAGCACCCGCCCGTCGGGTCGTTCGGTACGCAATACGATCTGCGGGGTCCACAAGGTTCCACCATTGGCGATCGCCGCATAGGCGAGCGCAAGCTGGAGCACCGTCACTTTGGTGCTGCCTTGACCGATCGCCATGTTCAACGTGGAGCCGGGATGAAACCCTTCCTTGGTGGTCTTGTAATAGGTCGTGTCCGGGACGAAGCCGGGCACCTCTCCGCCCATCCCGAGTCCGGTTCGCTCTCCCAAGCCCAGATCGTGCGCCGTCTGGGCCATGCGATCCATGCCGATTTTCTCGCCGAGCCGGAAAAAGTAGGTGTTGCACGATTCGACAATCGCCGAGATCAGATCGACCGGCCCATGCACTTCCATACAGTGGAACACGCGCTTTCCCAGCGCATAGCCGCCCTTGCACGTGACCTTCTCGTCCACATTGACCAAGCCATCGCGCAGCGCTGCCAGTGCCACGACCAATTTGAACGTCGAACCCGGAAAGTAGTTTTCGCGCAAGACCTTGTCGATGCGCGGACGCCGTGGATCGCTGCTCAACCGTGCATCCTCGGCGCGACTGAGTCGCCCCGAGAGCAGGTTGGGATCGAACGCCGGACGCGACGCCATGGCCAAGATGCGACCGGTGTCGACCTCGAGCGCAACGGCGCCGCCGGCTTGCACCTTGTCCATCGCTTCTTCGAGGCCTTGTTGCAGCGCAAGATCCATCGTGAGCACGACATCGTTTCCGGGCACGGGATCGGACCGGCTCGGCCCCACCAAGAGCTCTTTGGCTTCTTCCTCGCTCTTGCGTTGCCCGCGCGCATCCACGACCACCCGCATGGAACCGCCGCGTCCGCGCAACACCGGTTCCCACTGCTTTTCGAGACCGCTGCGTCCGACCACCTGGCCCGAGCGATAGCCTTCCTTGCCGAGCGCCATGAGTTCATCGACCGAAATTTCGTTCAAAAAGCCGAGCGCATGCGAAGCCAACGGGCCAAAGGGATAGCTGCGGTGCGGCACCACCTCGACCGCCACGCCGGGGAGATCCTGTTTGCGCATCTCGAGCAAGGCCATCATGTCTCGCGCAACGTCTTCGCGAACCAGGACGCCGCGAAATCTCGCCAATCCCTGGGGGGCCTGCAGCTTGTGCCACAGGGCTTGCGCTCCCGCCTCGTCCAGCGCAAGCATCCCCCGCAAAGTTTCCATCGCCTCGCGCGGAAAGAAGCGAGGCGTCACGTACACGTTGTAGGCGGCTCGGTTCTCGACCAAAACGTGGCCGGTGCGATCTTTGATGCGCCCACGCAGCGCGGGAATCTCCACGTCCTTGACGAAGTTGTCCTGCGACTTTTGCAGATAGCTCTCACCTTGCGTCACCTGCAAATGCCACAGGCGAAACAGCACGACCAAGAAGGCCAATCCGACACACCCGGCCGCCACCTTGAGCCCCGTACGCAACGCCTGGGGCTCGAACGACGGCTCGAAAGCCGTACTCATCTTCCCATTCCGAAGGCGCCTGCGTTGCTCGTGCGACCTTCTAGCCGCAAAAACAACGAGAACAACACCGGCGCGAGCAGCGCGGTCATCGCGGCTTGCAGGGGCGCAATCGCAAGCGGCGCCAGCGTTCCGCCTTCGATTTTGGAACGAAGCAGCACGGTGAGCAGGCCACCCGCCAGACTCGCCAGGAACGCAAACCCAGCCTGCAAGACCGTTCCCCGCAGCAGCAAGCGCAGCGACGCCGCTTTCGCCCCGATGCAGAGCAGCACGAACACCATCGCGAACAGACCCTTGGGCGCTCCCGCGAGCAGATCGGTCACGTAGCCGAGCAGAAAAGCCACGGTGCACGCGCCTGACAGGCTCCCGCTCGAGCCGAGGCCAGCATAGAGCACCACCAGCAGCCCAAGCTCGGGCACGAGCACGCGGAACGGAACGATCGACTGCAGGGTGGCTTGCACCACGGTCAGCGCATACCCGACGAGCAGGAGGACGAGGTTGCGTCCCTTCATCGGTACGGCACCACGCCATGGGCCGGCTCGACCCGGCCGGGACGCCCCTCGGTTTTCGGCTCTTCGGGCGGCGGGGGCGTCACCAGCACGAGGACATGATCCAATCGATAAAAATCGATCACCGGCTCGACGTCGGCCTGCGCGAACAAGCCGAGATCATGTTTGCTCACACGCACGACCTTGCCGACTGGAACGTCCCGCGGAAAGGTTCCCCCGAGGCCACTCGTGACCAGCTCGTCGCCCACCTGCACCGCTTTTTGCGAAGAATCGAGCTCGACCGTCGCGCGATAGCGATCGCGCGCACCGGCCCCGCGCAAGATGCCCTTGGCGCCCGTGCGCGAAACCACGACATCGATCGCGCTGCGCGGATCGATCGACAAAAGCACGTCGGACCAAGGGCCGTAGACCCGCGCGATGCGCCCGACGACACCGCCGGGCGCCAGCACGGCCATTCCTGGCATCACGGTGCCTTCGCCCTGATCCAAGCGAATCCGGGCGACACGAAAATATGCGTTCGTGTCCGCGCCCACTACGCTGGCACCCACGGTTTCGGCTGCGATGCGGCTTTGCAGTCCCAACAAGCGCTCGAGATCTCCTTCGCGCGCAGCCCGTCGCTGCGCCACCAAGAGATCGGTTCGCAGCCGGGCATTCTCCTCACGCAAGCGAAGGTTCTCGTGCGCCGCGCCCGAAACGAACACGTAGCGCTGCCCCGCCTGACGTACCGCACGCGCGCCCCCCGACAAGGCGCCCTGCAAAGGCGCGCTCGTGCGTAAAATCGCACGGTCGAGCGCATTGAGCTCGCTCGGGTGCCGCGCACTCGAGCGCAGCGCCAACACGGACGCCGCTAGGATGAGCAGGCAAAGCCCGGTTTCTCGAGCTTTGCGCGCAGCATTCACGACGAGGGTCGGAGCATCTGCCCCGCCTCCACGCTAATGAATCGTGACTTCCTTGAGGAGGCCGAGCTCACCTAACGCCTTGCCCGTTCCGAGCACCACGCACAGTTGCGGATTGTCAGACAGCGTCACCGGCAATGCGGTCTCCTCGCGGAGCAACATGTCCAAGTTGCGCAGCTGCGAGCCGCCCCCAGTCAGAACGATCCCCTTGTCCACGATATCGGCCGATAACTCGGGCGGCGTGCGTTCCAACACCTGCCGCACCGCCTCGACGATTGCGTTCACGGGCTCCTGCAGCGCCTCGCGCACCTCGTCCGAGTCGATTGCGATCGTCTTGGGCACGCCAGCCACCAAATCGCGGCCCTTGATCTCGAAGGTCATGACCTCGTCGAGCGGATAGGCATTGCCAATCTGCAGCTTGATGGTCTCTGCCGTGCGCTCGCCGATGAGCAGGTTGTACTTGCGCTTGACGTATTGGACGATGGCCTCGTCCATCTTGTCGCCGCCGACGCGAATCGACTTGGCCATGACGATACCGGCCAAGGAAATGACCGCCACCTCCGTGGTCCCACCGCCGATGTCCACGACCATGTTTCCGGCCGCTTCGGTGACGGGCAAGCCCGCGCCAATCGCAGCTGCCATGGGCTCTTCGATCAAATACACTTCGCGCGCACCTGCGGCCAACGCGGAATCACGCACCGCGCGTTTTTCGACCTCTGTAATCCCGGAGGGTACACAGATGATGATGCGAGGCCGCACGAGCGTCCGACGGTTGTGGGCGCGCGTGATGAAGTAGCGCAGCATCGCCTCGGTCACCTCGAAATCCGCGATGACCCCATCTTTCATTGGGCGTACCGCGACGATATTGCCTGGCGTTCGCCCCAACATCTCTTTGGCTTCTTTGCCCACCGCGAGCACTTTTTTCGGTCCGCCGCCATTGCGTTGCACCGCGACGACCGAAGGCTCGTTGGAAACGATTCCTTTGCCCTTGACGAAAGTTAAGGTGGTGGCGGTGCCCAGATCGATTGCGAGGTCGTTTGAAAATAAACCGTAGACCCAGTCAAACAGCATTCCGCCCACTCCGTTGGTCAAACGCTCGAAACCAGGCCTGTGGACAGACATGGCTTGTTCGCGTGTTGTTGTCGAACTGCTCTACTTTTTTAACACGCGATGCGCAAGATCACAAGGTTTTCGCCCCAACTGTCCTGCCAAGCGACAGGCGCCACAGTCTCACCTCTAGCCCCACCCTCCCGAAACCTCCCACCTGCCATCCTGAATGTCGTCATGCTGAGCGAAGCGAAGCATCCCCGTGCGTCAGCATTCGATCTCAGGGAGCGCGTAAGCGCGACCGTTGTCCACGCGTCAGCATTCGATCTTAGGGAGCGCGTAAGCGCGACCGTTGTCCACGCGTCAGCATTCGATCTTAGGGAGCGCGTAAGCGCGACCGTTGTCCACGCGTCAGCATTCGATCTTAGGGAGCGCGTAAGCGCGACCGTTGTCCACGGCCGACGATTGAATCGGGGGATCCTTCGCGTTGCTCAGGATGACGGAGGCTTTGGGTCCTGGTCCTGGTCCTGGTCCTGGTCCTGGTCCTGGTCCGCTTCTGCCATTCGTCATTCTGGATTCTGGATTCTGGATTCCGTGTTACCCAGTTCGCTTTCTCCTGCCTTCCGCCCCCTTGCGCACGGACCTGCCCCACGGTAGATTCCGCCGCCATGCTAAGCGTCATGCGACAACATTCTCGGTCGCTGCTGATCTACGTCATGTTCGGGATCATCATCGCCGTGTTCATCATCAGCTTTGGCCCGGGGTCTTCGGGATCATGCGTGAGCATGTCCCAGGGCTATGCCGCCAAAGTCGGCAACTTCACCGTGCCGGAACAAGATTTTCGCCATGCGATTCAGCTTCTTGGCTATGACCTCGGCGGCGATCCGGCCCAAACCCGCGCCATGGAACAATTCATGATGGAGCTGCTCATCCGGCGCGAGCTCCTGGCCCAGGAGGCGGAGAAGCTCGGATTCCGCGTTTCCGACGAGGAAATCGAGGATCGCATCGCGCAGGGCCAAATCCTGGTCATCGGCAGCAAGCCGGACTTCGTACACGACGGCCGCTTTGCGGCCATTTACCGCGACGGCTTCGACTACGAAAAGTTCAAGCAGAGCTTTTGCACTTATTTCCTGCGCACCACGCCCAAGCGTTTCATCGACGAGCAGCGTCGCGAGGTGCTCGCCGAGAAGATGAAAGAAGTGATGCGTGCTGCGACCAAGGCCTCCCCCGAAGAGGTCAAGCACGACTACGCCGAGAAGGAAACGCAAGTGAAGCTGAATTATGTCCGGTTCACCGCCCGGTCCTTCGACGACGAGATCAACCCCACGCCGGCCGACATTGCGGCCTACGTGACCAAGAACAAGGACAAGCTGCAGGAAATGTACAAGCAGCGCTCGTTCTTGTACAAGGGCGCACCCAAGCAGGCGCGTCTGAGAATTCTGCTCGTCGCGGCCGACAAGAGCGCAACGCCCGCCGAGGTGACAAAGGCACAAGCCCGTGCCCAATCGCTGTACACCAAGCTCCAGGGCGGCGCCGATTTCGCCAAGCTCGCGCGCGAATCGAGCGACGATGCCGAGACCAAACATCGCGGCGGCCTGCTCGGCTGGAAGAGCAAGACGTCGACCGGCCTGGATACCGTCGTCTCCGACAAAGCCTTCGCCCTGCAGAAGGGACAAACCACGGAGCCCGTCAAAGCCGACAAAGGATTTTATCTCGTGCGCGTCGAGGATTTCCGCGAGGGCGATTTGACCTTCGACCAGGTCGCGCCCGAGCTCGCCGAAGACCTGCTGCGCAAAGAGATCGGCGGCGCCAAAGCCAAGGCGCAAGCGACAGCCGCTCTCGGCAAAATCAAGGCCGGCAGCAAGATGGAAACGCTGTTTGCCAAGGAGAAGGGCGCAGACGACATCAAGTCCGACGAGGAAGAAGCCCAATCGCCCAAGACCAAGGCCACCGGCAAAGACAAGGATCCGCTTGCGCCCAAGACGCGTGAAACCGGGTTCTTCGCCCGCCGCGGCAACGCGCTCGAAGACATTGGCATCAGCCCCGAGGGAGCCAGTCAAGTGTTTGCCACCCTGAAGAAGGGCGACGTGGCCGGACCGTTCGAGGTGCAAGGCGCGGAGCCCACCTACGTCGTCGTCGAAGTCATCGACCGCAAGGATCCCAATTGGGAAACCTTCGAAAAGAAGAAAGACACGCTGACCCAGCAGTTTGCCGACATGAAATGGGGCTCGGTCATGAACGACGTCACGCAGCGCAGATGCATGGAAGCGCGTGAAGCGGGTCGCATTCATGTCAACCTCGAAGTCCTGAACGGTGGCGAGGGCGGCACGTTCACGCCTTGCACCGCTTTCGGAAACCGCTAAAGCCACATGCAGAACGGGGCCGTCCCGCAACGACTGCCCGGGGTCGTCGGCGCGGCCTTCATCTTGGGCGCGTTCATCTTCGTGTCGTCGGTCGAAGAGGCGCACGGCATGTGGACATCCGAGCGCATGCGTGAGGTCATCGAACAAAACGTCGATGCGCTGGTGACGAAATTGAGCGGCAACACGATTCCGGCCGCCGCCCAGCCACAGGTCGATGGGCTCAAGCGGGAATTCGTCGAGTCCTCGCTGCGCCGAAGGCCGCTGCGCGAGGCCCTCAGCCTGACCAATGCCGTCGTCGGAGCCCTGGTCGCATATGCGTCCACGCTGGCCATGCGCCTGCGTCTTCGCGGCCAATCCTGGCTCATCCAAGCGGCGGCTACGTCCATCGCCTTTACGCTCGTCCAGATCGGAACCGGCGCCGTCATGGGCCTCGAGCAGGCCAGCATCTTGAGCCGCTACGCGCCCGCCATTTTCGCCGCCGCCGAGCCCGGCCAAGGGCTGGGGGCGATGCCGGACATGAACCCTTTTCGGTTCGTCACCCTGATTCCGCCGGCGCTCGTGGGGGGCTGCAAGATCGCCTTTTTCGGCTACCTCATCCGCGTCTTGCGACGGCCCAAGGTGCAGGCGCTGTTCCGATAAGAAGGGACCTTCCTGTCCCCCTCAGCCTCCCCCACCGCGCGCTACCCGCGCGAGCCAAGTGCTTTCACAACACATTGAATTTGTTCCTGGATGCTGGACGCGAAACCAACCACTCCGCCTTGACGATACCTGGCTGATGGTTACCTTGGATGGCGAGATGGACGGGCACGGCCGCAACTACGCAAAAACTGCTTTGCTCCTGGGCGCCCTGACCGGGCTCCTGGTCGCGGTGGGTTATTCTTTCGGCGGCACCCAGTGGGCCTTGTACGGTTTTGTCTTCGCGGGCCTCATGAACTTTGCGAGCTATTTTTGGTCGGACAAGATTGTTCTCGCGCTGCATGGCGCAAAGCCGATTGAGCCGGGCGAACTGCCTTGGCTGCACGAGATCGTCGAGCGCTTGGCGATCCGCGCCCAGATGCCGAAACCGAGGGTGTTCGTCGTTGAAGATCCAGCCGCCAATGCGTTTGCGACGGGACGAAACCCAGAGCATGCCGTGGTCTGTGTCACCACCGGAATTTTGGAATTGTGCACTCCACACGAGCTCGAAGGGGTTTTAGCCCATGAGCTGTCGCATGTGCTCAACCGCGACATCCTGATCTCTTCGGTCGCGGCCACCTTGGCCGGCGCGATCGCGCTGCTCGGACGATTGTTTTTCTACAGCGAGATGTTCGGCGGCTCGCGCGACGATCGCGAGCGCGGCGGCGGCGTTGCGGCTCTGGTGGTGAGTATGGTCGCGGGGTTCGTCGCGTGGCTCATGCAGAGGGCCATCAGCCGATCGCGCGAATATGGCGCCGACGAAACCGGAGCGCGATTGCTCGGCACTGGCGACGGGCTTGCCTCGGCGTTGCGCAAGCTGCAGACGGCGTCCCAGCGGATTCCCATGCAAACCGCCTCCCCGGCCACGGCACACTTGTATATCGTTGCCCCGCTTTCGGCGTCGCAACAGGCGATTTCGCTTCTAGGGACGCATCCCCCCCTCGAAAAACGCATCGAACGGCTCGAACAACTGGACAAGGAGATGGCCTATGGCGCGGCTCGATAAGCTCACGTTGCGTGCGCGTGAAGTGCTGACGCAGGCGCAAGACATCGCAGCGACGGGGCAACAGCAAGAGGTCCTGCCCGAGCACGTGCTGCTCGCTTTGCTCCTGCAAGAAGGAGGCATTGGCGCGTCCATCGTTCGCAAGGTCGGTTCCGATCCGGCGTCGCTCGCGAGCGAACTGCAGCGTCTCATCGCCGAAGCGCCCAAAGTCCAGGGCGCCGTGGACCTGTACCTCGGTAAGCGGACCAAAGAGCTGCTCGACGCTGCTGCCAAAGAAGCCGATGCACTCAAGGACGAATACTTGTCGTCCGAACATCTCTTGCTCGCGGCTGCCCACAAAGACGTGGGCGCCGCTTCGCGCGTACTCAAGCAAGCCGGGATCGACTATGAAACGCTGCTCCGCGCCATGACCGAAGTGCGCGGCAACCAGCGCGTCACCGACGAGAACCCGGAAGAAAAATACCAGGCCCTGACGCGTTATACGCGCGATCTCACCGACCTTGCCCGCCGCGGCAAGATCGATCCGGTCATCGGGCGCGACGAGGAAATTCGGCGTGCGTTGCAAATTTTGGCGCGCCGAACCAAGAACAACCCCGTTCTGGTCGGCGAAGCCGGTGTCGGCAAAACCGCCATCGTCGAGGGCATCGCGCAGCGGATTGCCTCGGGCGACGTTCCCGATTCGCTCAAGGACAAGCGCATCTTGGCGCTCGACCTGGGTCAACTGATTGCGGGCAGCAAGTACCGCGGAGAATTCGAGGATCGTCTCAAGGCCGTGCTCAAGGAGATCGAGAGCGCCGAGGGCAAGGTCATCCTGTTCATCGACGAACTGCATACGCTGGTCGGCGCCGGGGGTGCCGAGGGCGCCGTGGACGCCTCGAACATGCTCAAACCGGCTCTGGCGCGCGGCGAGCTGCGTTGCATTGGCGCGACCACGCTCGATGAATATCGAAAACACATCGAAAAGGACAAGGCGCTCGAACGGCGGTTTCAACCCGTTTTCGTCGGTGAGCCGTCCATCGAGGACACGATCGCCATCCTGCGCGGCATCAAGGAAAAGTACGAGGTGCACCATGGCATCGGCATCCGCGACGCGGCATTGGTGGCTGCGGCGCGCCTGTCCTCGCGGTACATCGCAGACCGGCAGCTACCCGACAAGGCGATCGATCTCGTGGACGAGGCCGCGAGCCGTTTGAAGATGGAGATCGAATCGCTGCCGACTGCGATCGATCAATTGGAACGGCGCATGCTGTCGTTGGAAATCGAGAAGCAGGCACTTTCCAAGGAAAAGGACAAAGCCTCCAAGGAACGCGCGGAGACCGTGTCGCGCGAAATCGCCGAGCTCCGCGAGCAGGCCGAGGCCATGAAGGCCAAGTGGCAGCGCGAGAAGGAAATCATCGCCGAGATTCATCGCCTCAAGGCCGAAGTCGACGATGCCAAGACCCAAGCCGAGCTGGCCACACGCAAGGGAGACCTGGCAAAGGCCGCCGAATTGCAATACGGACGTCTGCCCGAGCTCGAAAAGCAATTGACCGGGCGCAACGCAGCCTTGGCAGAAGCGCAAAAAGACGGATCGTTCCTGCGCGAAGAAGTCACCGAAGAAGACATCGCGGCCATCATCTCCAAATGGACGGGCATTCCCGTGGAGAAAATGATCGAGGGCGAGGCCGAAAAACTCGGCAACATGGAAGATCGCCTGCATACGCGCGTCATCGGACAGAACGAGGCCATCTGTGCAGTTGCCAATGCGGTGCGCCGCTCTCGCGCGGGGCTGCAGGATCCGAATCGGCCCATCGGCTCATTCATTTTCTTGGGCCCGACCGGCGTCGGCAAAACCGAGCTCGCCCGGGCGTTGGCCGAATTCCTGTTCGACGATGAAACACACATGGTGCGTCTCGACATGTCGGAGTACATGGAAAAGCATAGTGTGTCCCGACTGATTGGAGCACCTCCGGGCTACGTGGGGTACGACCAAGGCGGCCAATTGACCGAGTCCGTGCGGCGCCGGCCCTACTCCGTCATTTTGTTCGACGAGATCGAAAAAGCCCACCCGGACGTGTTCAACACCCTCCTGCAGGTGCTCGACGACGGCAGACTCACCGACGGCCAAGGCCGCACCGTGGACTTTCGCAACACGGTCGTCATCATGACCTCCAACGTCGGTTCGCACCTCATCCGCGACGTCGCCGAGATGACCCCCGGCATCGAAGCGCAGGTGCTCGACGCCTTGCGCCAGACTTTCAAGCCTGAGTTTTTGAACCGCATCGACGACATCGTCGTGTTTCACAAACTGGGCAAGGCCGAGCTCGAGCAGATTGTGGAGATTCAGCTCGGAAAGTTTCGGGCGCTCCTTGCCGAACGGCGCCTCGAGCTCGAACTCGAGCCCAATGCGCGCGTATTCTTGACCGAGCAAGGGTTCGACCCGGCGTACGGAGCGCGGCCGCTCAAGCGCGCCATCCAGCGCTACCTGGTCGACCCCCTGGCCAAACGAATCATTGCTGGCGAATTCGTGCCTGGCGATCGTATTTTGGTATCGCACGCTGAGAAAGCGGACGCGTTGGCGTTCAAAAAGCAGCGGAGGGCCAAGGAGGCCGCGTGAAAGACTACTACGCGACGTTGGGGGTTTCCGAAACCGCCAGCCCCGAAGAGATCAAGAAGGTCTATCGCAAGCTGGCCAAGGAAAACCATCCCGACGCAACCGGCGACGACAAGAAGAAGGGCGACCGGTTCAAGGATGTGTCCGAGGCGTACGCCGTACTGTCGGATGCGACCAAACGCTCGCAATACGATCAGCTGCGCCAAAATCCCTATGCGGCGGGCGCGCAATGGGGAGGAGACACCGGCGTCGACATCAGCGAAATTTTCGCCCAGTTCTTCGGCGGAGCGCGTGGTGGTGGGCGCGGGCCCGGCGGCGCACAAGCTGGGTCTGGACCCCGCGTGACCTTTCGCACCGGTGGGTTCGATGGCGGCGAAGCTGCCGGGTTCGGCGGGTTTGGGGACATGTTCTCGGACTTGTTCTCGGGCGGAACGGCCACCCGCACACGCGGAGGTCGACGTGGCGCGGCCGCACGCGGGCCGGTGGCGGTGCTCGAGCTCGACCTCAAAGAAGCCGCCCTGGGCACGATCAAGAGCGTGTCCGCGTTCGGCAAGAACATGCAGATTCGCATTCCGGCGGGTGTCGAAACGGGCGCCCGCTTGCGCGCCGGCGAAGCTTCGTTCGAAATCGACGTCAGGCCGCATCCGGACCTCCGGCGCGAAGGCAGCGTCATCCATTGCGACCTCGTGCTGGCGCCCGAAGAAGCCATCCTCGGGGCCAAAATCGAAGTACCCACGCTCGACGGTCGCGTCGCCTTGACCATTCCAGCGGGAACCTCCTCTGGCGCCACCTTGCGGCTTCGCGGCAAGGGAGCCATCTCCCAGAAGACCGGGCAACGCGACGACCAGTACGTGCATATTCGCATCGCGGTTCCCAAGCAAATCTCACCGCATGCAAAGGAGCTCTTGCTCGAGTTTGCGCGTGCAACCGGGTTCAAGCCACGGGGCTAAAAAAGACAGAAGCAAGCCTTGTGCCCACACCGGGCGAGACTTACGTTCTCGCTAGAGATCAAAAGAAAGCTCGGTGATCGGTGATGACAAAGGCGAACGATTCGAAAATCCGCGATCTGGCGGTCTTGCCGCTGCGAAATTTGGTCCTGTTCCCGGGCGTCGTCTTGCCCGTCGATGTGGGTCGTGCCGGTTCCTTGCGCCTCATCGAGGAGGCGATTGCGCAAAAGCCAAGCCGCATCGTGCTGGCCACGCAGCGCGATCCGCAGAACGAGGATCCCGGCCCCGAAGACCTGCATCCAATCGGGGTCGAAGCCGAAATTCTGAAGGTGGTGAAGCTGGGCGAAACCCGCTTCACGGTGGTCTTGCGCGCCATCGAGCGTCGACAACTGATTTCTTTCTCCAAACGCGAGCCCTATCTCGTGGCCCAAACCGAAGCGGTGGAGGACGTGATCTCCGACCCACTCGAGATCGAGGGACTCACGCTTGCGGTGCGCGATGCGGCCAAGCAGTTGATTACGCTTTCCCCTGACATCCCAGACGAAGCGATTGCGGTGGTCGAACAGATCAAGGAAGCCGCTCGTCTCGCCGACCTGGCGGCGGCCAACGCGGATTTGCCCACGGAAGAGCGCATCGCCTTGCTCGCCGAACGCGACGTCGCGCGCAGGCTGCGGGCGGTGCTCGGCCATTTGCAGCATCGGGTCGAAGTCTTCCGGGTGAAGGAGAAGATCGATACGCAAGTGCGCGAGCAGTTCTCCAAACACCAACGAGAAGCCGTCCTACGCCAAAAGCTCAAAGCCATTCAAGACGAGCTGGGCGAATTCGGTGAAGACGGCGAAGAAGACGTGGGGGAGCTCGAAGAACGGCTCAAGCAAGCGCAGATGCCCGAGGATGCCCACAAGGCTGCCAGCAAACAGTTGGCCAAGCTGCGCGGCATGCCCTCGGGTTCGGCCGAATACTCGGTCGTGCGGACGTATCTCGAATGGCTGCTCGACGTTCCCTGGAGCAAAACGACCGAAGATCAGTTGGAGCTTGCGCACGCGCGCGAAATTTTGGACCGGGATCACTATGACCTCGAGAAGGTCAAAAGGCGCATCCTGGAGTATCTCGCGGTGCGTCGACTCGCGCCGGCCAAGAAAGGCCCCATTCTCTGTCTTGCAGGACCTCCGGGCGTGGGCAAGACGTCCCTCGGCAAGTCCATTGCGCGGGCGCTCGGGCGCGAATTCATTCGCATCTCGCTGGGCGGCGTGCGCGACGAAGCCGAAATCCGCGGACACCGCAGGACGTACATCGGCGCGTTGCCAGGACGCATTATCCAAGGCATGAAGCGGGCAGGAACGCGCAACCCCGTGTTCATGCTCGACGAGATCGACAAGATCGGTGCGGACTTCCGCGGCGACCCAGCGGCAGCCCTGTTGGAAGTGCTCGATCCCGAGCAGAACAATCAGTTTTCGGATCACTACCTGGAAGTGCCGTTCGACCTGTCACAGGTCATCTTCATTGCGACGGCGAACTACCTGGAGCCGGTGCCGCCCGCCTTGCGTGACCGCATGGAGGTGCTCGAGCTTCCGGGATACACGCGCCTGGAAAAGCTGGCGATCGCCAAGCGTTTCTTGTTGCCCAAGCAGCTCGAAGAGCACGGATTGACGGCCCACCACCTCGAGGTGACGGACGACACATTGTCCGAAATCATCGATCGCTATACGCACGAAGCGGGCGTGCGCAACCTCGAGCGCGAGATCGCCAACGTCGCGCGTGCGATTGCCGTCAAGGTGACGACCGCGGAGTCGTATGCGACGCGCATCGGGTCACAGGACCTGGCGGGAATCCTTGGCCCCGCCAAATTTTTCTCCGAGGTGGCCGAGCGAACCGAGCTTCCCGGCGTGGCCACGGGGCTGGCGTGGACGCCGGTGGGCGGGGAAATCTTGTTCATCGAGGCGTCCCAAATGCCTGGCAAGGGCAACTTGGTCATGACGGGGCAGCTCGGCGGCGTGATGAAGGAGTCCGCGCAAGCGGCGCTCTCGTACGTGCGCACACACGCCAAACAGTTTGGCATTCGGCCAGACTTTTTCGAAAAGGTCGACGTGCACGTACACGTCCCGGCCGGTGGAATTCCCAAAGATGGACCGTCGGCGGGAACTGCGCTGATTTCGGCTTTGGTGTCGCTGTTCACGGGCCGCTGCGTGCGTAGCGACTGTGCGATGACGGGTGAAATCACGTTGCGCGGCAGCGTCCTGCCGGTTGGCGGCATCAAGGAAAAGGTGTTGGCGGCGCATCGGGCAGGCCTGTCCCGGGTGATTTTGCCAGAGCGAAATCAAAAGGACATCGTGGACATCCCGAACGAGATTCGCGACAACATGGAGCTCGTGTTCGTCAAGCGAATCGACGAGCTGCTGGACCTCGTACTCGAACCGGTGGCGATCCTGACTCCCGAGGAGTTGCCCCTGACACCGCCGCCCGCCCCGCCGCCCGCGTAAGCGGGTTCCCAGAGGTCGTAGACGTGATCGGGGTCGTGGTCGGCGACGTGGTCGTGGCCGGATTGCGACGACGGCCTCGTTCACGTCGCCGTCCACGTCTACGGCTACGTCCACGACACTAGGCCTTGACGTGCCCTGTACCCCATGCGTTCATGCGCCCTTGATGGAGGCTTCAGCCAAAAATCACGGTTCACGGCCGCACCCCCCAATCATCTGCACGCTACTCGCGACGGCTTGTGGTGCAGGGTTCGTCCCGGTTGCCCCCGGAACCGCAGGCAGCGCGGTTGCGATCCCGCTGGCTTGGGGCTTGGCCCACTTGGGCGAGCCTGCCTATCTCTTGGCCATGGTGGCGATCACCGCCTTTGGCATTTGGGCCGCTGACGTGTACGAGGCCACCTACGGCACGAGCGACAACCAGCGAATCGTGATCGATGAAGTGGCCGGCATGCTGCTCACGCTGGCGGCGGTGCCGCGGGGGCCGTTCAATCTTCTGGTGGGCTTTGGCCTGTTTCGGCTGTTCGACACCTGGAAACCGTGGCCCGTTCGGTGGCTCGACCGCAATGTGCACGGAGGGCTCGGTGTCGTGCTCGACGACCTCGGGGCCGGGGTGTATGCGGGTTTGATCCTCTGGCTGCTTGGTCGTCTGGATGTCGTTCGCATCTTTTCGTCGGCGGTCGGGGCACAGCTTTAGCGACGATGGCTTCTGCGAAACAGGAGCCAGACAGCCTGGCCACCACAAGTCCGTACCCGTGGCACGCGTTGCCCAAGATCTCGCGCCAGATGGCCGCAGGGCTCTGCTTCTGGGCCGAACGGTGCGGCAGACTCGACTCCTCTGACCTGGACATTCTCACCATTCTCGGCAGCCGCGTCGCAGCCCGGCCGCAAGCGCTCGAGACCATCGCGTCCGAGCGATTCGAGCAGGAGGTCGGCGACGACGCTGTCTTGCTGGTGTCTACTTGGGACACGCAATTCGGGCTGATCGTCGCCTCCACGTTGGCGCAACGTCTGTGTGCCGCAGTCCTCGGACAGCCCGCCCTGACCGCCGCCTGGGCGGCCCCGCGTCCATTGTCCCCGGCCGAACGAGGTGTTCTGACCTACGTCGTCGTTTCGACCTTGAGCGCGCTCGATCCCAAAGCCAGCGTGCTCGGATTTCCCGCGCTGCCGCGGTTGGCAGCCCAGTTTCGGGGGGAGGACGAAGCCCTGACGATCTTGCCGGTTCATCTAGGGCTAGGGCTAGAGCTCGATGGCGAGCCCATGCAAGGTCTGGTGCGAGTCCTGTTGCCTCAGGGCGTTACGCGTGCATCGCCCCGCGCAGCGGAGGTCATCCCGCACACGCGCGAGCGCTGCATCGCATTTTTGGACCGTCACCAATCCGTATTCGATTTCGAACTCGCGCGCACGCGCATTCCTTGTGCAGCCTTGGCCAAGGCCGGAAAGGGAGACGTGATTCTCTTTCCGCAAGGCATGCAGCCTCGTCTGCGCACGGGTCAAGGCGGCTTTGCGCTGGCGATTTCGCCGCTTCGCATCGCCTCCCCTTTTTGCAGAGAGGACCCTATGAACGAAACCGTGTTGGAGGAGCTGTCGGTCGAAGTGACGGCCGAGGTCGGACGCATTCGCATGAACGCAAGAGAAGCCATGGCCTTGGCGCCCGGTGCGATCATCGATTTTGCGCAGCCCTTGGGCCGCGTGGTGGATCTGTTTGCGGGTGGTCAGCTGCTGGGGCGAGGCGAGATGGTCGACGTCGAAGGAACGCTCGGCGTGCGCGTTACGCACGTCGTCGCGCGCTGACACTGCCGCGCGTGATTTCCTCGTACAACTGCGCATAACGGCGCGCGCTGGCTCCCCAGGAAAAGTCCTGCCGCATGCCTCGCAGCATGCACGAACGCCAGCGCTTGGGCACCTGCCAGGCGCACGCGGCATGTCGAATCACCTCGAACAACGCCTTTCCCGTGAGCTCGTCGAACTTGAATCCCGTGCCACTTTCGTGAACGCCATCCCAGTCCACCACGGTATCGTCGAGTCCGCCGGTCGCGCGTACGATGGGAAGCGTGCCGTATCGCAACGAGTACATCTGGTTCAGTCCGCAAGGCTCGAAGCGCGACGGCATCAGGAACGCATCGGCGCCCGCTTCGATTTGATGCGCCAGGCCCTCGTCATACGCGATCTCGACGGCGATCTTGTTCGGATGTTTTTGCGCCACGCTCCGCAACCCTGATTGCAACGTGGCATCGCCACTGCCCAATACGGCAACCTGTACGTCGAGCGCGGTCAAGGCGTCCGCAATCTCGAGCAGCAGATCGCAACCTTTTTGATGGGTCAAGCGCGAGATGGCACCAAGCAAGAGCACGTCCCCACGGGCCGGTAGCCCCAGGCGTTTTTGCAAAGCCCGCTTGCAATCGGCTTTTCCTTCGAGCGCCGCCGCGTGATAGGGCTTGGCCAGGTGGGGATCCTGTGCGGGATTCCACACATGCGTGTCGATGCCATTCAAAATGCCGCGCAAGATCGCCTTGCGCTCGGCGAGAACACCTTCGAACCCGCACCCGAACGCAGGCGTCTGAATCTCCCGCGCATAGCGTGGAGAGACCGTCGACAAAGCGTCCGACGCCACGATGCCAGCCTTGAGCAAGCTCAGTTGCCCGTAGAACTCGAATCCCCCCGGATGAAACCCATCCCAACCGAGGCCGATCACATCCAGCGTTTCCTTGGGAAAGAGTCCTTGAAAGGCGAGATTGTGAATGGTCAGCAACGTCGCGGGCGGCACAGCCGCTTGCTTGGCCCAGTGACACGCCAGCCCAGCCTGCCAATCATGGGCATGGACGACATCGGGCTCACCGCTGATCGTGCGCGCAATTTCGAGCGCTGCGCGCGAAAGCAGCGCGAAGCGCCACGCATTGTCGGGGTGGTCTTGCCCGTCGACGCCGTAGAGTCCATCGCGATCGAACGCGGTCGGGCAGTCGACCATGAACACCTGTGCGCGGCTGCCGGGCAAGCGGCCCTCGAACAGCGTCACGTCCGTGAGCGTCGCGCCGATCGGAACCGCGAGCGTTCGCAGCCGCCGCGCGAAGCCCCAGTTCTCCGGTCGAATGCCGCGATAGCGGGGCGTCACAATCGTGACGTCGATACCCAGCTCGACGAGCGCGCGGGGCAACGCACCGGCCACGTCCCCCAAACCGCCCGTTTTGGAGAAAGGCGCCACCTCGCTCGAGACGAAGAGCACCCTCATCGCGCGGTCTCGTGCTCGAGTGTTTCTCGCAAGAACTTGGCGGCATCTTCGGGCGGGACCGCATTGATGTAAAATCCGCTGCCCCACTCGAACCCTGCCACCTTCGTCAAAATGGGGATGATCTCGATGTGCCAGTGATAGTGCGCACAAACCGGCTCGAGCATCGGCGAAGTGTGCAGCATGAAATTGTACGGCGGATTGTCGAGCCCTCGGTGCAACTTGCGCAGCGCCGTGCGAAACGCATTGGCCAAAAGGGCGTAGCTGTTCTTCCTGCACGCTTCGAACGCGCTTTCGTGTGACTTGGGCAAAATCCAGGTTTCGAAGGGGAACTTGGGTGCGAACGGTGCCACGACCACGAACTCGGCATTCTCGTAGATCATGCGTCGCCCGTCGGCCAGCTCCTGGTGCACGATGTCGCAAAAAACGCAGCGCTCCTTGTAGTTGTAGTACTCGAGCGCGCCCTTCATCTCTTCGGTCACGTTCTTCGGCACGACCGGCAAGGCGATGAGCTGAGAGTGAGAGTGATCGAGCGAGGCCCCGGCCGCGACTCCGTGATTCTTGAAGATCATCACGTAGCGAAAGCGCGGGTCCTTTTTCAGATCGATCATGCGATCGCGGAACGCCCAAAACACCCGCTCGATCTCGGCATCGTCGAGATCCGCCATCCCCCGATGGTGGTCCGGCGTTTCGATAATGACCTCATGCGCGCCAATGCCATTCATTCGGTCATAGAGGCCCTCGCCTTTGCGGCCGAGATCGCCCTCGATCATGAGAGCCGGAAAACGATTGGGAACGACACGCACCTTCCAACCTGGCGCGTTTTTGGCCGTGGCGCCTTCGCGATAAGCCAAAATCTCGGGGGGCGTCATGTTTTCCTGTCCGTAGCAGAACGGACAAACCCCCGGTCGTTCGGCCACCTGCTCGACCGCAAAATCATGCGGGCGTTTGGCGCGCTCCGTGGCGATGATGACCCACCGCCCGACGATCGGGTCGCGGCGCAGCTCAGGCATGCGCAATCTCGATCTCGATGTGCGCTTCACACCGAGCGCCGGCGCCCAGGTGCGTCTCGAACACGGGAACGAACACCGTCCCTTGATACGTGCGCTCGAATCCATCCTCCGACTGCGAGGCGGCCTCGAGCGGGAAACGCCACAGCAGCGGCGCGGGCGAAAATCGGATGACGATGGCCAGCCCCAACCAATCGTGGTGCACGCGAAGGGTTTCGATCGAGCCCAAATCCGCCCGGGGCGCACGACGATGCTCGTCCGTGTCGAGGAAGAGCGAAAACTCAGGCGCAAAGCGGACGGGTAGCGACGCGGCGGCCTCGACGCGGTAGGCCACCTGCAGCGAGCGCTTGGCCAGAACATAACGTTTGTTCACCGAGACCGCCTGACCCGCCACGAACCCATCGCGCGCCAGCTCGACCACATCGGAACCGACGGAAAGAACGCGGTACGGTGTCCCGACGAAGTCCCCCAGCTCCTCGTACGAAGCTTGCGCCATCGCATCCAGCGAGGCATTGCCCAAAAAGTGGTCCACGAAGCCCAGGCGCAGATGACGATCGGCCACGAGCAGTCGCTCGAGACCCTCTTCCTTGACCTTGGCCAAGTCGTGAATCGACCGCGGCGAGGCATCATGGTGGCCGGTCGCCTGCGAGGCCTCGAGCAGCTTCTTGTGATAGCCCTCTTCCCGGCGAGACAGCACGTTTTGCAGGTTGACCGGGCGATCCCGACAATCCAAAGAGCACACCGCACCGCCATACGCGGGCCGAATGATCGTGGCCAAGGACTCGCCCTCGACGAGAATCTCTTCCTGCCGATCGGCGTCATAGTCTGCGCGCACGATGCGCGTCTGTGAGACCGGATCGACGAGCTGCTCTGCGCGAATCAGGTGTGCGTACACGACGTGGCGCAGGTATCCCAGGTACAAACCACCAAACAAGCCATGCCAGTAGGAACAGTTACACTGCGCGCGGTAGAGCTCACGAACGGCCTCGTCGATCGCTGCGGTTGCCTGCGGCGAAGCCGCCTGGGACTTGCCCTGTTTCGCCTGCGCGCGTGCGACCTTCTCGCTCACGAGCAGCATCTTCTTGTGCATGAAGTGGGCTTCGTCGTACTTGGCCAAAAAATTTTGCCAGATTCCACCGCGGAGAAATGCGCGCGACCGCTCGAGCAGGTCCTTTTGTGCGAGCGCGTCGCGCAACTCGAGATAGCGTCGCTGGGCGTCCGCCGGCAAAGCCCACTCGCCCATTTCCTCGTACGAAGCGGCGGGCAGATAGACGCGACCGGTCGGCGGCTGGCTATCGAGCACCTCCGAAAAGGTTTTGGTGCAGACGACATCCGTGCGCTCGGAGAGCAGGCCAAAGAAGGTGCGCAACCAACCCTTGTCCCACACCCATTCGTGTGTGCCCGGCCAGACGCCGAATTTTTCGCCGTCGTCGCCATAGGTGTAGGTGCCGTCCGGACGCCGCTCGAGCGCAGCAATCACCTCGTGCGCCTGGTGAAACGGGATGGCGTAGCGCAGCTCTTGGTCGATGGGGAAGATCGCGGTCGCCGCACCCGCCTTTTCGGTGACGAAATAGCCGGGCAGGCGCCCTTCCATGCCCGCGTAACGAAAATGCCCGTCGTCGAGCATCGTGTATTCCAAGCCAGCATCGGCGATCAGGCGCGGCAGGCCCGGTTCCCACACCCGCTCGGCCAACCACATGCCACGCGGCCGCTTGCCGAAATGGTGCGCTACGTAATCCGACATCATGCGCAGCTGGCCCAGCGCATCGCGCTCGGGCAAAACCGCCAGCATGGGCTCATAAAAACCGCCGCCTAGGATTTCGACTTGGTCGCGCTCGCACAGTTGGCGCAAATGGCCGAAGAACGCGGGGCGATGCTGCTCGATCCACTCGTAAAGCGCCCCGGTAAAGTGCAGCCCGCAGCGCACGTTTGGATAAGCGAGCAAAAGCTCCACCGTCGGCCGGTAGCACGCCTCATAGCTCTGCTCGAACACCGCACCAAAATTGCCGTCGGGCTGGTGGTTGTGAAAAGCCAGGAGGAGCGTCTTGCGACCCATGCGCGGCGTCGGATGGTAGCAGTCAGCGGCGGCGAGTCAACCACTGCGCTTCGGGAAATTTCCAGCGGAGCGAAGACGGGCTTTGCCCGCCTGCGCGAAGCAGGGGTTTGGGGGATGACTAGTGGTAGCGATTTTGGCGGATCAGCTTAAGCAGCTCGTTTAGCTGCTCTTTGCGCTTTTCGCGCACATAGTCGCGCATCAGGCGAGCATGTACGCCAGTGATTCCCGTGAGTCGAACCCCGGTGCCATGGAAGTATGGGTCGACCTGCTTGTATGCGACCTGCCCGGCGGCCCAAATCACTTCGCCCGTTCCAGGGAGCTCGAATTCCAGCTGAACATTGCGGCGTTTGCGCTCGTTGCTGAGCAGACCGTGAAGGTACAAGCCGGTCTCGCTGACGTTGGCGGTCACACAACGGTGCAGGCGGTCTTCGACGTATTCATTGAGAAACATCTCTAGGGGCACGCGATAACCAAATCGACGCTCGCTCATGTAGGATATTATCCGATAATTCCCTACCCATCGCTAATTTTTGGTCTTCGGCAGCTCCTTGGTTCCCCAAAAATGCTGAAATTGCGTTACAATTTTGGCGGACACCATGAGCGACAAGACGGACCCAACCGGTGTCCTGCCGGTCCCGCGCCATGTCGTGGCCGGGGGGCCGGAGGCGGCTTTTCTCGTGGTCATCGCAGGTCCGCACATGGGCGATCGGTACCGCATTGAAGCGGGCCAGACCCTGACGATTGGACGCCAAAAAGGCCTCGAAATCGTACTGGCTGACGACGGCGTCTCGCGCAAACATGCCTGCATCTTCCTCGAGGGCAAGGTGGCTCTCGTCGAGGATCTGGGCAGCCGCAACGGCACATTCGTCGAAGGTGTACGCGTCAACCAACGTGCCCTGTCGAGCGGCGATCGCATCCAAGTGGGCGCGCGCTCGGTCCTCAAGTTCGTGATGACCGATTCGCTCGAGCAGCAGTACGAGCGCCACCTCATCGAGGCGGCCCTGCGCGACCCGCTCACGCGCCTGTACAACCGACGCCATTTCGACGAACGCCTAGAAGTGGAATTCAGCTCCGCGCGCCGACACCGACGCTGCCTCGGTCTGCTCATCATCGACGTGGATCGGTTCAAGCGCATCAACGACATGCATGGCCACCTGGCGGGCGACAAGGCGCTCAAGCTGGTGGGACGTGTGCTCGCCCGTACGGTGCGCAAGGAAGATCTGGTTGCGCGCTACGGCGGAGAGGAATTCGTCATCTTGGCGCCAGAAACCGGGATGTCTGGCGCGGAGCTTCTGGCCGAACGCATCCGCAAGGAAGTGGAGACCTCGCACGTGCAATGGGAAACCGAAACGCTCAAAGTCACCGTGAGCGTGGGCGTGACCGTGGCTGACGGAACCGTTGGACTCGATCCCATCGTCACGGCGAAGGACGTGCTCAAGCGCGCGGACCGCGCCCTCTACCAGGCCAAAGAAAAAGGACGCAACTGTGCCGTGTCCCTGCCCATGGAAGAGCAGTTGGCGAAGAAGGGTTGAGCTGAAGGAGCGCCTCTCGGGCGCGAGGAATACGGCGCGATAGCGCTACGGCGCTACGAAGTCGGTGATGTAGATGCCGTCGAGGCGGCTGTATACGACCTTGTTCGTCATCATCGGCACCATGTCCATGAAGGTAATCTGGTCGACCAACAGGCGCCGGGTCCCCGTAGACACGTTGTAGCTGTACAGATCGCCGATGTGCGTGCCGGTATTGCCCGAGCAGGTCGGACAAATCGTATTGGCCATGACCGCGGCGAGATCTTCCGTGGGCGTTTGGCGGATGAAGTACGTCGTGTTGTCGAGCACGCGCTCATTGGATCCGTTGAACTGGCGCGAGTGAATCTTTCCGATTCCGTTGGTATCGGCCAAGACCGTGTCGTACCAGAAGATGTATTGCCCCGTCGTCGAGTAGGCGTCGTCACCCGGATACCCATTGTTGTCTTGGTTCAAGGTGATGGGCGTGACTGCCGAGGTTCCGGTCGTCGTGATCATGGCCATCGAGCCAAACTCGCCGCCCGCTCCCGACGTCGTGAAGTACACGCCGCGGTCCGCATTGAGCGAGAAGGCCGAGCCGCTGATGGACGAATGCGCCCAACCGCTGACCTGGGTATTCTGGACGAGCGTGACGACGGTCTTCGTGGTTCCGCTGATCGTGGCCTTGCGCAGATCGCCGCTTCCCGTCGCGCCCAGGTTCGTGATGTAGAACAGATCGTTGCCGTGGAATTGACCGAGCGGTTGCACCGTGCCCGAGCTGGTCACGCCGGTCGTTTCGACCGTGATCGTCCCGGGCGCACCCGTCAGGCGAACGACCTTGAGCGCATGATTGTCCGCCGTCGTGTACGCAACATAGTTGCCGTCGACGTCACGATTGTTGCTCGTGCTCAGCATGATGCCGTCGATCTTGTCGCTTCCCGACAGCAGAGTGGTAGCACCGCCATCGACGATCTTGCGGAGCTGCGTATCCGTCGACGTCGTGGACGCCGGGTCGCACGAAAGCAGAAGGAAGGTGGTCGGAGACGCCCAGCCACCACCGATTCCGCAATTGTTGCCAGCCGGCACGTTCGCAAACAGCATGCGCTCGGGCGCATTGCTTGTGCTCAGATCGCGCACCTTGAGATCGAACGCCATGTTGTTGCCGGTGACGGCTTTGGCGTAAGCGACCTTCAGTCCGTCTGGCGAAACCAGAGCGAACACGAGCGGATGATCGACGGTTCCCCCAATGAGCGGGAGCGTCAGATCAACAGGAGCCGTATAGCCAGAGCGCCAAAAGGCAACGCCGCCGACGAAATTGTTGGCGTCCTGATCATGCTGAATGATGGCCGTGTTCGAGATCCACTCGAAGTCGTTCTGAAAGGCGATCTTGGCAGTGGTGTCCACTTTGTTGTGATTGCTGGGGTTGGTCGAAACGATGTGCGCATAAGAATTGTTCGTCGAATCGGCGAACATGACCCAGTTGCCGTCTTGCGAGGCATAGAGCGCCCACCCACCCACATTGGAGAGCTGCATGCCAGCCGCAGGGCCCGCATCCGGAAGCGCCTCGGGTCCGTCCGACTGAATTCCCGAAGCGTCGGATCCCGCGCCATCCCTGCGCGCGTGAGCATCGCCCCCTGCGTCGACGGAACTACCACCGCTGTCGCCACATCCAATCGTAAGTCCAGACGCCAACAGAAGGTACATCCATCTTGCTTTGTTCATCGCGCTGTGCCCCTTTCCCAAGTACTGAAGAGGCGCAAAATAGCCAAAGCGCCTGTCGAGTGCAAGCGTTTACTCGAGGAGCCCTCCCGGCGCCTGCGGTTGCTGTATCCGGCTGCTGGTCCCGCCGGCCAAAACTGCAGTATCCGCCCCCAAGGCGTGAAATTCCAAGGCTTGCCGTGTCGCGAAGCTTGGCATAACCCCTGCTTAGTCTGGTTTCGCCATGTCCTTTCTCCCGCGCCGGCGACCTCGCCGGCCCACCCCAGCGCCAAAGTCGACTGCGTACACGGACTCACCATCGTCCTTGCCCGTGCTGCAAGGGCCCGTACGATTTGGGGAATTTCTCGTAAAGCGGGGGGCGATAGACCGCCACCAGCTGTTTAGCGCGTTGGTCGACCATCACTTGCGTGGCGAGCGCATTGGTCGCGTGATTGCGCGCCTCGGCTTTTGTCACAGCGGAGTCGTGGAGCTCTTGGCCACAGAATTCCATGACAAAGCGAGTGCTTAGCATCACGTGACCGAGCCGCGGCGCTTGTCCCCGAAATTTCGAAAACTATGGTAGAACAGCGTCCATGCCAGCTCCCCAACTTCATTTGACGTTTGGCGAAACCCTCGCCCAGGAGCCAACGCTCGCTGCGGATCTGAAGCGCGCCTGTGCGCAAGAGCCAAGGTACCTTCGTCTCGGTTCGATTTTTCACGATCTCCCTTATTATGGAAATCTCGCCCTCATGGCGATTCGCTATGGGCTGCGCCGCCCGGCCGAAGAATCTTATTGGGGCACGAAGATTCACTACGACCGGTGCGATGAATTCCTGGCGCATTTCGTCGAAACCGCCCGCACGATCGACAATGGGCTTTCGCGCGAGGATCGGCTCGCCATCGTAACCGGGTTTTGCTCGCATGTCGGGCTCGACTTGTCGATGCATCCTTTGGTCAATTACATCGCGCGACGTGATCAACAGGAGCAAGGTGGCGCGGAATCACATCACCATCGCTTGGCCGAAAAGTATCACGCCATGTTTTACCACCTCGATTCTCGGGGCCACGACCTCATTGGCTCTGCGGACATGTTGGAAAAGACACGCGTGACCAAGCGAACCTCCCTCGTGCGCGCCGCGGCCGAGCCGGCGGTCGTCGAGTTTGCCACCTCCACATTCCAATCCATGTGGGGCGATGCACCGACCGCACAGGAGTGGAGCGGCTGGGTGCGTTCGTTCGCCCATTTTGGTTTCCTCGTCAGCGGACGCATGGCGCAGCAAAACAGCTTGCGCCTGCGCACGCCCGAAAATCGCGAGCACTACTTTCATTGCCCCGAGTTCAATTTTTATGATTTTTGGGAAACCGGCCGGAAGCGTGGCCTGGCCGTGGCCAACCGCGCGTTCGACTATTTCGAGAGCAACGATTTCTCGGCGCGCGCGCGTGCCCGCTTTCTGCTGGACGTGGCATTCGATGGAACCCTGGCTGATCCGCTCGGTCTTTGGGGTCCGTCTTTGCCCAAGCTCGACCGAGAGGGCGTGCAGAAGGAATCGGTAGCGGCTTGAGTCGGGCGTGGCACACATGGGTGCCCGCCATCCTGTTCTTCACGTATTTTCTGGGGGGCCTGCCGCTGTTTGCGTTGAGCTTGCGCAAACATCGCATGATCAAGGACGATCGCATCGAGGCACGGCGTGGGTCGGCCCTGGTGCCCAAGTGGCTCATCTATTACCTCATGTGGGTGATCACGCCGTTCGAACGGCTGCTCGTCCGCTCGAAGATCTCGCCCAACCTGGTCACGTTCACGGGGCTTGTCGTCTCGTCGCTCGCCGCCGTGGCCTTGGCCTATGGATTCTTCGACCTCGGCGGGTGGGCGTACCTGTTCGTGGGAATCCTGGATATTTGTGACGGACGCGTTGCGCGTGCGACCGGACGCGTGTCCAAGTCGGGCGCATTTTATGACAGCGTGATCGATCGGTATGCGGAGTTCGCCGTCTTTACGGGCCTGGTCGTGTACTACCGCTCCTCCGGGGTGCTGTACGTGATTTTGGCGGCGCTCGTCGGCTCCTTCATGGTGAGCTACACACGCGCGCGGGCGGAGAGTCTCGGGGCAGGCGGAGACGCGATGGTTGGCCTGATGCAGCGTCCCGAGCGCGTGGTTTTGCTCGGTGTCGCGCTGGCGATCTCACCGTTCGTCACGGCGACCTATGCGCACGAACCGCACCCGAGTTATGAGGTCGCAGCCGTGGCCATTCTCCTGCTCGCCGTCACCGCCAATTTTACGGCGCTGCGACGCTTTTGGACCGTATTCTGTCATCTTCGTGCGGAGGATCTGGAAAACCACCCGGCTCCCCGTCCCGCACCCGTGACTTCGCCAGAGCCGAGTGGCAGAAACCCTCGAGCCAATGCCCCCGGCGTCCCGACCACGTAGATCGCTCGCCCATACCGGCGGACCGACCAAACGCAGAGGCCAACGGCTGGCGGCCGAGCGCTGCGCGCAGGCGTTCGAGGTCGCGCCGGTCGTCGAGCCCAGTGACGACCCGGCACGTCAAGACGTGCATGGGTTTCACGTCTATCCCGCGCGCATGCATCCCACCGTCGCGCGCGCAATCGTCGATACGTGGAGCAAACCCGGACAATGTGTGCTGGATCCGTTCTGCGGCAGTGGCACCGTGCTCGTCGAAGCCTTGGCCGCGGGCCGGCGGGCGATCGGGACGGATTTGAACCCGCTGGCAGTCGCGCTGGCATCGTTCAAAGCACGGGCATGGACGGAACCGCGGGCGCAGGCCATCGTGGCCCGGGCCCGCCTCGTGGCCGAGCGCGCGAAAACCAAGCGACACGGCGCACCCAAGGGCGAGCAGGCGTGGTTCGATCCGCACGTCTTGCGTGAGCTCGCCAACCTGCGCGGGGAAATCATGGCGGAACGCGAGGGCGAGCCGCGCGAAGGACTGTGGTTGGTCCTGTCTGCCATTTTGGTCAAACTTTCGCGTCAGCTGTCCGACACGAAAACCGTGCGCACCCAGAAACACATCGCCCGCGGATTTCCGACGAAACTGTTCTTGCGCAAAGCCGAAGAGCTGGCGCAACGTCTTTGCGCCCTGGCGGCACGGTTGCCCGTCGGCACCCAGCCCGGATTGGTCCAGCAAGGCGATGCCCGACGCCTGGTCGGAATCGGGGCGTCGACCGTACACTTGGTAGCCACTTCGCCTCCCTATCTGGGTGCGTTCGATTATGTCTCCCACCACGAACGACGGGCACGATGGTTGTCGATGAACCTTTCTCCGCTTTCGCAGGGCGAGATGGGCTCCAAGCGCCGCGACCAGGCGGGGCGGTTCGCCGCGGATGTGACGTCTTTTCTGCAGGCCTTTCCAGCACAGTGGGATCCGAAGCTTGGAATTCACGTGACTTGAAGTCGCG